>ERZ1673753.297-NODE-297-length-69881-cov-30.541804_pt1 | contig 69881 bp, 66 predicted proteins | sample MGYA00580201_ERZ1673753 | MGnify/ENA primary metagenome ERZ1673753 (study PRJEB41218, sample SAMN15661747) | gut metagenome | host: Homo sapiens | place: Canada: London | collected 2015-08-20/2019-03-30 | study: EMG produced TPA metagenomics assembly of... | reverse complement strand
AATCACAATCATAAAAATAATTCATTTTACTATTGACTTTTTATTAGCAGGCTTTGATATTGTATTACAACCTCATTCATTATATTAGTCTGACAAAAAAAAGTAAAGTTTTACTTGCAATTTTAAATAATTGTGTTATTATACTTATATGCTTTAAAGCGCTGAAGCATTAAAACTTTAAATTGTAACATCAAGCTACAGTAATATTTATATTTGTTACAATAATATTTATACTTGGAGGAAACAAAAATGGCTCAGAAAGGTGATTTAATGACAGCACGCCCTGATATCCGCGTGCTTGACGCTACCATTAGGGATGGAGGACTGGTAAACAACTTTATGTTTACAGATGATTTTATCAATGCTCTTTATCGTGCAAACGTAAAGGCAGGCATCGACTATATGGAGTTTGGTTATAAAGCATCTAAGGAGCTTTTTGATGTAAATAAATTCGGCAAATGGAAGTTCTGTGATGAGGCAGCTATCCGTGAGATAGTCGGAGACAACAACTCTGATATGAAGATTTCTGTCATGGCGGATGTCGGCAGATGTGACTACAAGAAGGATATTCTCCCTCGCGAGGACAGTGTGATTGACATGGTGCGTGTGGCTACATATGTACATCAGATGCCATCAGCAATCGAGATGATTGAGGATGCCAAGTCCAAGGGCTACGAGGTAACCTGCAACATCATGGCTATCTCAAATACACAGGAATCAGACCTTGATCAGGCACTTGACATGGTTGCCAAGAGCTCTGCAGACGGCATATACATCGTAGACAGCTACGGAGCTCTCTACCCTGAGCAGATTCGCCGCACTGCCGATAAATACACAGAAATTGCTGAGGCAAACGGAAAGTTCGTAGGAATGCATGCGCACAATAATCAGCAGCTTGCATTTGCAAACACCATAGAGGCAGCAGCCCAGGGAGTCAGCCTGTTGGATGCAACAATGATGGGCATGGGACGAGGCGCAGGAAACTGTGCGATGGAGCTTTTACTCAGCTTCCTAAAAAATCCAAAATACAATGTATTCCCTGTACTTAAATTCATTGAAGAGCATATGCTTCCGCTTAAGGAGAGCGGTGCTGTATGGGGCTACGATATTCCATACCTGCTCACAGGACGCTTAAATCAGCATCCATCAGCAGCCATTGACTACATCAAGTCAGGCGAGACACATTACGCTGATTTCTACACAGATTTGCTTGATAAATAAAAATAGATAGATGTATATAAATCAATCCGCTATGCCAGATTTTGGTGTAGCGGATTTATTTTTATGCACGTGAAAACCAAAGAGTAATGCGAAACTCGGTATTATTATGTGAAACAATAGCCCACCCATTCATCTGCTTCATCATAAGGGTAATATTTCTGATACCCATGCCGGTGGTATTAAAAAGAGAGCTTTTATCTGCGATATGGTTTGTTATCTCGATACCTGCATCTTTACTCCGGTAGATGGAACTTACGCAGACAGGAGCTTTGCTATCTGCATATTTGCATATATTGTTTGTTATATTGTTAAAAATCCGTCCGAGAAAGTTTGAGTTTACAGTGATTTTGAAATCCTTCCATATGAGCTTTTCTATATCAAGCGAAAAGCTGTTTTCACGAAGAATAAAAGCCATCTCAGAAAGATAGTCACCTATTGCACTTTCCATATTGCAAGGAGCATCAAGCTCAAGAGCTTCTTCATTGCAGGCAAGTGAATAGTCAAAAAGCTGGTCGGTAAGGCCTTTTATTTCGCATATTTTATTGAAAATCACATCTATGTGTTCAGTGGGAATCGCACCCTTTTCATTTTCCATTTTGATAATTTCAGCGTATGATTGCAGCCCTGCGAGAGGAGTGCGGATATCGTGAGCCATGCTTCGTATCAGCATATTTTTTTCATTGATCAATTCGGTTTCAGACTGCTCGACAACGTTTAAAGTGCCATGTATTTGCATGAGAATATGTCTGGAAATGAAAAACAAAATCATTATTGCTGTAATTAAAGTGAAGAGAGCATCACAAATAAGCAAAGTTTTGAGATATTTGTCCTGATAGTTATTATATATAAAAATTTTAGCTGTCCTGTCACTAAAGTTTAACGCTGTAAGATAAACAGATATTTTCTGATTATATAATAATAGATTTTGGGGCTTTTTGAGACTTAAATATTCTGTTGAAGCGTAATATGTTTCATTGTCAATGGATATGAGAAAAAATTCGGGCTTTTCTCTTTGAATCCATGCTTCAATGCTTTTAAAATCGTATGACGAAACCTTATTGTCAGACACATATTTTTGAAAGCTGGTAATATATGGAGCTTGTGTATTGTAAATATAGCTGTCGGAGTTTACATATTCATTTATTATTTTTTCCCCGTAAAGGTATATAGCTGTAAATACAGCAATTGAAATCAATAAAGCTATTAAAAATGAAATCAATAAGCTGCTTATGTATTCCTTATATCCGTTAAATTTATTCTTCAAATTTATATCCCTTTCCCCACACTGTTTTAATCAGGTGGGCACAGCCACAGCCGGCTTCAAGCTTATTGCGCAGATTTTTAATATGAACCATAATGGTGTTATTGGAAAACTGTGTATACGGTTCATTCCAGACGCTTTCAAATATATTCTGTGTTGAAAATGTCTTTGTCGGATGAGAAATTAACAGCAGAAGAATCTGATATTCTTTATCCGTGAGAGCAAGCTGTCTGCCATCGTAACTGACATTGTTGCATTTTGTGTATAAGGTTAAGCCACATCGTTCAATAGTGGATGAAGCGGTGGTGTCTGATGCATCTGCATTGTCGTAGACGCGACATCTTCTTATAAGAGCCTGAATACGCGCTATAAGCTCCACGTAGGAGAATGGTTTGACAAGATAATCGTCCCCTCCGGCGGAAAGGGCTTCCATTTTATCGGTTTCAAGAGATTTGGCTGTCAAAAAGAGAATCGGAACATATGATTTTTCCCTGATTTTACGGCATACATCAATGCCGGAAATATTTGGCATCATTATGTCAATAATCAGCAGATCAAAGGTTGAGTCAAATTTTTTAAGCCCTTCTTCACCGTCATGCGCTTCTTCGATGAAGTAACCTTGATTTTCAAGCAAAATTCTAAGTGCATTTCTGATTGTTTCGTCATCCTCGATAATGAGTAGTTTATCCATACAAGCTGCTCCTCATATAAGTGAATAAGATTTATTGTAAAAACAAAAGTGATATAAATATAATAGCACATAAAAACACAATATGCGCTTAATAAAATCTGAAAAATTCTGAAGAAATCTGAAGTGCGGATGTACATGACAATGAAAAATTCAGAAATTTTCATAACAAATTAAGTCGATTTTTCAGAAATATGAGATACTATATAAACATAGACGTCTATGGTAACAATACGGTAGTAAAAAATTACAAGGAAAGGAAAATATGAGACAGCAATTAAACAGAATTATAAGTGATAAAAAAAGTATAGGAATGATAATTTTTATGCTCGTAATTCCAATTTTGGATATTGTACAGATTTATTATCAGGATATTATTATATGTAATGGAGAAATGGGAAAACCCTATCCGTTATATGTCACATTTTTATCATGCTATTCACAAGGGCACATATTTCAAATGATTTATCTGTGGTTTTTGCCATTATATTTGCTTGTAATAGTGGGAGAAGAGAGTATTGTTGATTATATTACAGGATATAAGAATATATTGATATGTAAAATGGGAAAAAATAAATATATTTTACAAAAAATGAAATCAGCCTTTATTGTCTCATTTACAATTGTATTTGTAGGACTGGGATTAAATCTTATACTTTCACAAATAGTATTTAATGGGGAAACTAAAACACGGTTTGATTCAGAACCATTGAAATATAACAGTTTTGTCATGATAAAAACATTTCTTTTTGAAATAAGCTATACACATCCATTGACAACGAATATAGTCTACATTCTTATAACGGCAATATTTGCCGGTGTTTTGGGAATGATGGGAGCTGCGTTGGCAATATCTATACACGAAAGAAAGATGGTATATGCGTTGACATTCGCAATCTGGTTCATACCAATTTTGTTTAAAAATTCATCAATGCATATTTTTCAACCGTTTATGGAATATGATTTTAATGTTATTGTTCCAATGGCGATATGGTGTATAGTACTTTACATTTTAGTGATTATAACAGCTATTATATGGGAGAAAAAAATTGTTGAAGTATAAATATTTAGTATGTGCTTTAATATATGTGGGATTGTGTAGTATAGATTGTTATTTTTCAAATGTACCTATGCTTAATTCAATAGGGCAGATGGGGATAACGGAGGATGTAATTTTCCTGAATATCCACAATTCAGGCAGTAATTTCTGTGGAATTAAAGAAATATTGGTTGTAGATATAATTCCTGTCTTATTGGGAATATACTATGCATTGGACAAAGAAAAAACATATATATTACTTAGATATAAAACGCGGGAAAAATATAATAATAGCCAGATCAGGATAATTATTGTAATGGCGGCAATATTTTCGGCAGTTCGTCAGATAGTTGATTATATTTTTACGGTATATAGTTTTAATGGTGCAACAATTAAGAAATATCCATTTGTACTGTATTCTCTTATGGAATTTGTTGTTATTTGGATTTTCTTTGTCGCAACAGGTCTTTTTTACAAAATACTTAGAGATTGTTTACAAAATGAACTTATTGCTCTTATAGGAGCTTTTGGAGTTAATTTTGTGCAATTCATGTTGATAAGATTTTGGCTCGTTAAGTTTTGGATACCGGGTTTAGATGTTGCTGTAGCATATAATTTTTTGGAAGGAAATAAATCGTTTGTAAGCTGTTTGGGTATTCTTGCAAAAAATATAGTAATGGCAATAGTTCTGTACATAGCAGGAATAGTAACGTTTGCAAAAAGGGATATTTTAAGAAATGAAAAATAAGTGGTTAAACATAATATTAATCATATGCATGATTATTATGCAAAGAGTTGTAATACAAATGAGTGGCTATGAGGTATATCAATTACCATTTGCCAGTACACTTTTTATTTTTGACAACCCAACAAGTAATTTAGTGCAAATTTTATATGCATATATACCATTACCATTTGTACTTTTTTACTTTTCGGGTAATGCAAGAGAAATTACAACCGGATATGGTAAGCTTTGGCTGATCAGATCTTATAGCAGAGAGAGGTTATACTTAAAAAATGCTATATTATCAGCAGCGAAATTAGCCTGTATAGTAATAGGTCAGACGATTATTTTTTTAATATGTGATGGGACATGGAATAATTTATCAAGTATAAAATTAATACAGGTAATAGTTACATATTTTGTTGGAGTATGGGCATTGGTACAATTACAATTTTTACTTGAATTATTTATGGATGCCAGTATTTCAAATATATTTGTAAATATTTTTTTGGTGGTATCACTGATAATTGGAAATAACGTACTGATAAATCGTGATTTAAGCCGGATTGGAGTTATGCTTTTCCCCAATATGCTATTTGGAACGCGTAGTGGGATAATTTATCAAAAAAACATATATGTGAGATATGAAACTTCAATTATATGTGTGATTATATTATTAGTAGTTTTAAATATTATTTCAATAATAAAATATAAGAAAACAGACATTTACTGAGGAGATGATATAGTATGATACAATTACAAAATGTAACAAAGAGGATAAAGGAAAATACGGTATTGGATAATGTATCGTATACGTTTAAAAGTGGTTTTGTTTATGGTTTATATGGGCAAAATGGTTCAGGAAAGACTATGCTGCTAAGAGCTATAAGTGGTTTGATAAATCTGGATAGTGGAAGTATTTTCATTGATGGGGAAAAACTGCATGATAAAATTGAGTTTCCACCTGAGACCGGTATTGTTATAGAAAATATGGAATTGCTGCCGGAATGTTCCGCAAAGAGAAATCTTCAGATGCTTGCAAAGATAAAAAATATTGCTGATGAAAAAGATATAATCTTTTCTCTGGAAAGAGTAGGTCTGGATCCCGACTCTGATAAAAAAGTAAAAAAATTTTCATTGGGAATGAAACAGCGATTAAATATTGCACAGGCAATTTTTGAAAATCAAAAGATTATATTGCTTGACGAACCGACAAATGCATTGGATGAAGATGCAGTGCAGCTTATATATAAAATAATAAGAGAGGAGAAGTCAAGAGGAGCAACGATTATTGTAGCCACTCATCATAAAGAAGATTTAAAGGAAGTGTGTGATGTGATATTAAAAATTGCGGAGGGAAAAATTGTTGAGGAAAATGAAAATAAATAAGTATTTTCTTGGAATTGTTCTTATAATCATAATAATTATGTACTTTATGGCTGGAGTTCTTTTCCTGGGAAATACAAGAGAAGATAATAATATGAAAGTTAGTACTGAACAACAGGAAATAGCATATCAGACTTTTAAGTCTGAAACAGAAGGCTATAGTCTTGCATCAAAATACGCAGAAAATCTGCAGAATAATTCTTTGGACAAAGAAGCTATTAATTTACAATTGCAGGAGGCAAAGAAATTTTTACAGGATAATATTAAAGGAATAAGCAGGGAAAGCGATAATTTTGCGCAGATGTTTTATTATTGTGGGATCATATATGGGTTAGATGATATTTACAATTGTGGTGATTATGAATTTGTAAAGGTTGGAATTGAAGTCAGAAAGTATATTATTAAAGTTCAAAATGGTGATATGGATGATGAGCTTGAAGCTGACTTATATGATAAGCTGACAAAACTCACTGCTGATGATATACAGGAGGTTGTCGAAGCAATTGATAATTAAAACAAGATAAAAATAGCAAAAATCTCTGGACACTGCAACAAATGGGATATGTACAGTTCTAAATTAACCCATTCTTTTGTAGTGCATTGTAAAACATAGCACGTCCAGAATAGTTCCAATACGCACAATTTTGACGAGGAAGATTACTTGAATAAAAGCAGATAAAAATCAGTTGTAGAAAATCCAAATAATGGATATAATAATAATATAGGAAAAGAGACGAACATAGATTTCTAACAGAAAGGACGTGATATTATGGTAACAACAGAATCTGTAACTATTAAAGTTCCGGTAGGAATGTCAAAATATCTGGTAACTATGAATCCGGAAACAGAGCTTACCCGAAATGCACTGTTGCTGTATCCATATATACTGAATCAGACGATATCCCATGGTCGTGCGGCTGAAATTCTGGGAATCAGAAAATCCGAGTTGATTGATCTGTATGATAAGCTGGGATATTCCTATTTTGATATGACGATGGATGATCTGGATGATGAACTGAATACTTTCAGAGAACTCAAAAAGAAGGAGGCTGCGGTATGATTGTTGTATCAGATACAACACCGCTGATATCACTTCTTAAAATCAATCGTATAGATTTGCTGGAAAAACTGTTTGGCGATGTTTTGATTCCGCAGGCAGTATTTGATGAGCTGACAGTTAATGAACGATTTCGGCTGGAAGCCGATGAGATCAGGCAGAAGAAATTTATCGTAGTGAAGCCTGTCAATAATCCGGAATCAGCAAGTATATTAAAAAGAGCGGCAGGTCTTGACCAGGGCGAGAGTGAAGCGATTGTCCTGTCAGATGAATTAAAAGCAGATCTGTTATTGATGGATGAAGCAAAGGGAAGAAATGTATCAGCTCAGATGGGACTTAGAATCATGGGGACGATAGGGATTCTTATGGCAGCCTATGAGGAACACGAACTGACATCGGATGAAGTCAGAGAATGCGTGGATGGTCTGCAACGTGCCGGACGACATATCGGACAGCGGCATTATCAGATGCTGTTAAGCAGATTGAAAGACTAAAAATACTCTGGTTCTATAACAGTACCGTGGTTCTGGATTGGTTCTAAAAAGTTTTGAAACGAGATGCAGGATAGGAAAAAAATGAAAATAGTAGTAAATCTGACAGCCACGGGAAAAACTTCTTTCCTTTTATCAGACTAATCGTTTTCAACAGTTTGACACTAGACAGACAACAAGTTCAGAAGGGCAGCATGAGCTAGTACAGCTTTTGAGGCTGCTTTAAAATTACATAATGATTCAAAGGTGCGTGGAAAAAGTTTTAAGAGCAATCCATGCACCTTTTTTATTTGGGAGATACCGTCTTGAGAAAATTCAGGGCGGTATCCGTTTTTGATGTATCGCAGACAGATGGTAAGCCTATACCGGAGTTGGAAGCATTGGAGCTGTTATCTACGGTGGAGGGGTATGAGGACTTTGTAAATGCCCTGATGTAATTGGTTAGTATTTCGTGTTTGAAAGATATTTTTGAGAAACAGTATATAACAGTTGACAACAGATGTAAACTGTTATATACTGTTTATAGCAAAGGGGGATGAACATGAACCTTATAATCAATCATTCCTCCATGCAGCCGATTTATGAACAGATCATCGGGCAGATCAAAGAGAAAATTATGCATGGGGAATTACAGGAGGATACGATGCTTCCGTCGGTGCGGACGCTGGCAAAGGAACTGAAGGTCAGTGCCCTGACAGTAAAGAAGGCATATGACGCACTGGAGGAAGAAGGCTTTGTAAACACAGTCCACGGGAAAGGCAGCTTTGTGGCCTGTGCAAACCAGCAGATGCTGTTGGAGGAGAAGCGTAAGGAAGTGGAAGCGGAACTGGAGCGTGCCATCCGAAAAGGAAGAAGCTGCGGCATGAACAGGGATGAACTGAGAGAATTGTTTCAGATAATATTGGAGGATGAGTAAGATGTTATCTTTAAAAGAAGTAGAAAAGCATTATGACGGATTTGATCTGCAATGCTCAATGGAGGTACAGAAAGGATGTATCACCGGATTGATCGGCAAGAACGGAGCAGGCAAGACGACAGCCTTCAAAGCAGTGCTTGGATTGATTCGAAAGGACGGGGGAGAAATTACGGTGTTTGGAAAATCGGTAGAATCCCTGGATGTAAAGGACAAGGAGCATATGGGGGTAGTATTGTCGGACTCCGGGTTCAGCGGCTATCTGTCAGTGAAGGATTTGATACCGGTACTGGACAGCATGTATCCGAAGTTTCAGAAGGACTGGTTTCTCAGAAAATGTTCCGAGTACCGGATGCCGATGGATAAGAAAATCAAAGATTTCTCAACGGGAATGAAGCGGAAACTGCAGCTTTTGGCAGCCATTTCCTATGGGGCAGATTTATTGATTCTTGATGAACCGACATCCGGAATGGATGTGATCGCAAGAGATGAGATGCTGGATCTGCTGCGGGAATATATGGAGTGTGGGGAACGGTCGATTCTGATCAGTTCTCATATTTCGAGCGATTTGGAAAGTCTGTGTGACGATTTGTATATGATTGACGATGGGAAAATCATTTTACACGAGGAGACGGACGAACTTCTGGCAAACTACGGTGTGCTGAAGGTGACAAAAGAGCAGTACGGACAGCTTGACAGGCAGTACATTCTCAGACGTCGGAAAGAAAATTACGGGTATAGCTGCCTGACTGCGCAGAAGCGGTTTTATCAGGAAAATTATCCGGAGATTGAGATTGAAAAAGGAAGCATTGATGAAGTGCTTACCATGATGATTCGAGGTAAAGCGTTATGAAAGGATTATTGATAAAAGACTGGAAGCTGTTATTAAGAAATCAGAAATCATTTTTAGTGATTATGTCTGTCATGATGGTGTTGTATATGGCAATCGGAAATCCGGTATTTGTTATATCTTATACACCGATGTTGTGTGTGTTTGTGGCATTGAGTACGATTACTTACGATATGTTTGATAACGGAGCAGCTTTTTTGTTTAGCCTGCCTTTCAGCAGAAAGGATTATGTACGGGAAAAATATATTTTCAGCGGGCTTATTACACTGACGGCGTGGGGAATATCCGTGCTGGTAGCAGTGGGATATTCTGTTGTAAAAGGGGAGGACTGGAAAGAACTTCTGATGACGGCGGGGGTACTTCTGGTAATGGCAATCCTGCTTATGGGTGTATCCGTACCACTGCAGTTGAAGTTCGGGGCAGAAAAAAGCCGCGTGGTAGTGATCCTGGTTATGGCAGTGATGTTCGGTATGGTGATTGGATTTTTTAAGGTGATGGAGATACTGAACCTGAAACCACAGCAGATACTTTCTATATTTTACAACATGAATACGCTGCTGCTTGCACTGGCTGGAATCGTAATCTTTCTGGTACTCATGTGCATTTCCTATCATACATCGGTAAGAATCATGCAGAAAAAAGAATTGTAGGAATTCTTTACATTTTTGCAGGGAATAACGATATAATGAGCACAACGTGCGCAATGGAATACCAGGTGTCAGGCACTATTAATGGAGTCCGACAATATATTTTTTAGTCGAGGAAAATGTCCTTTTAATTGTATATCTTCTGTGGTAGGATCAAGATCCAATTTTGAAGGAGAGTGTTGCGGATAAGCCAGTGACAAGGGTGTCATTAAAGGAAAGGCTGGAAAATATGAAGCAGAAAGTAGCCGGAGCGGATAAGCATGAGAAAGTAAAGGAGAAAGAGGCGGTTCGCTGATTTTAAGAAAAATTCACAATTATGTTATTGCAAATTTTGCAGTTACCGAATACAATAAAGATAGAAAAGTATGATTAAGCGAAGATAAGCCATACTAATGAAGGAGGTGTTTATATGGCAACTTCTAGTATCAAGAAAAATTTTGTCATTTCAGGTCAGAAACAGGTGGAGATGTTTGTTGATGCGATTGAAGCATCTGCCAAGAACCGTCCTGTTCGTACACCAGTTGCAGCAAGATTTGTCAGCAGCGATGATGAATTGATAGAATTTTTAAACAAAAGGGAGAAAGCGAATGTCGGTAAGTGATAAATTTTTAGTCACCAACATTCGGCGTTACCTTAACAGTGACAATCCAAAACTCGGAGAGGACAGACTTTTGCATGAAATCTCCGAGTTTTCTTGTCCGAAGAATCCGGATGTTGAAAATTTTTTGAAAAACAATGCGGTAGAGTTTACGAAGAAAAGCCAGTCGGTTACATATTTTGTGTATTCATTAGAAAGTAAACGGTTAGTTGGATATTTTTCCATTGCATTAAAGTCTTTGACAGTCAGGGGCGAAATGGTAAGCAAAACCGTAAAAAAGAAATTGCTGCGTATTAGTGAGTTGGATGAGAATCTTGATACATATAATATGTCGGCGTACTTGATTGCACAGTTAGCGAAGAATTATACGAATGACTGTGATAAGGAAATTACAGGGGCAGAGTTGATTGAACTTGCATGGATGGTAATTGAAGAATTGCAATATATGGCGGGAGGAGTAGTTGCTTTTCTTGAAGCAGAGCCACGGGAAAAACTTCTTTCCTTTTATCAGACCAATCGTTTTCAACAGTTTGACACTAGACAGACAACAAGTTCAGAAGAGCAGCATGAGCTAGTACAACTTTTGAGGCTGCTTTAAAATTACATAATGATCCAAAGGTGCGTGGAAAAAGTTTTAAGAGCAATCCATGCACCTTTTTTATTTGGGAGATACCGTCTTGAGAAAATTCAGGGCGGTATTTTTGCGTTTAGAAGAAAGAATCCTGTATAATTTAAATAGGTCAAGAGATTGACGAAAAAAATACCTCAAGTAAAATTAGATTATTACTGACCGGCAAGTTGGTAAAATCTAACGAATACAAGAGGTATCTACAATGAATATTAAAGGCTCAAAGAAGAAAAATCAAGTTTTATCAGTAAATATTTTTGAACAGTAGGAGATTATTGCAAAAGCTGAGGCTATTAAGGCAGAGTTAAGAGAACTCAGTAAGTCCGCTTTTGGCTTTAGTAATACGGCAGAGGGCTTTGAAAGTATGTTAGACTGGAGCACTAAGCTTGCAGCTGCAAATGATAAGAAACAGATTGTCTTAGGGCTGGAGCCTACCGGTCATTACTGGTTCTGTCTGACAACCTGGCTGGTTGCAAAGGAAATCAGTGTTGTGCAGGTGAATCCATACGCAGTAAATCAGACAAAAGAGGTGGAAGACAACAGTCAGCTTAAGGATGACAACATATGATCCGAAGAAACTGTTGGGAGACATTGTAAGGCCAGAACAGTCAATACCACAGGTAGCATAAGTACTACTTAAGATAGCATTACAATTCCAGACCATTGCCGGGATTCAGAGTTTATCTGGATTCATGCAGCATGGAGAAACTGTCGCACCAGATCGAAAAGCAATTTATGATTCGAGCATGAAAAAAACCGATGGGAAAATGAATGCTGCCTGTATGTTTTGGGATAGTAAGAGATATAAAAGCCTTTCATATAATCCGGCAACTGGAAATTGGAAGGCAATAAGCACTGATGATGAATTTGCAAGAGCTAGACAGTTTACATCAATTTATAATGATGAGTTAAGCAGATTGAACAAAGAATATGGTGAGAAGGCAAGAGGGAATATATCATATCAGAAGATATAAAATGATTCATTAGGAGTCAATGCAAAAGTGTTAGATGTTGGAAATGCAATTGATTATTCTATATAAAAGTTTAATGGATTAACACCTGATACATCATGGACTGTATGGATTGAAGGAAATGCATGGTCAACTGTAACGTGTGGCAGCATAAAAGTATATTATACATACTGAGACATAAAAAATATATAGAATAATCATTGTTGATGTGGGAGCTGAATTTTTTCAGTTCCCACATTAAATTATAGCTGAATCATTATAATATATGAGATGATACCTATAACACTATAAAAGCAATGAATGAGAGTATGACAGCAAAATCTATGCCTGTTATGGTTGGAAAGAAACGATAAAAAGATATCCCTTGAATTGAACTTTGGTTTGATTCAAGGGGATTTTATATTTGGAGTGTCATTTTCTGCAATTAGGAGTCACTTTCTGCAAGAACAATTGAACAATACAATTTATTTGATATATTTAAAGAAGAAAGTGATATTTAATTTGACAAGAGTATAATCGTTTGTTAAAGAAGGAAATGGATTTCAGAGTAATTTATCAAGGAGAGAAAATTATGCTTATAGTAAGAGAGTTTAGCAATAGATTTCAGCAAATGTCTGGAATGCCTATCAATAGTAACGAAACAAAGGAAAGACTTAAAGCGGCTGGAATAGATATAAATAGTAAACAATATCGAACTGTTATGAGTGAGATGTCCAGAGATGGTGGCGGTGGATATACTACAATCTCAGCCATTAAGAAACGAATGAGCCGATATGATAAAGATGGAGACTGGATTAATCCACGCACAGGATTGGCGGGGGTACTCGTTACAGATAAAAATTGTGCTAGCAAAAATAGAATTGTTTCAATTTCAGAAAGCATTATGGATGAGATGTTTGAAAGCACTAAAAAAGAATTTTATATGGAAAATGGGGTGCATAACGGCGATACAACAAACAGATCAGAGATATATCAAAAGTTGTATCAGCAAACTGAGAAAAACGACAGATTAGCAGCAGGGTATACATTAGAGGAGTATGAGCGACAGTATTGGCAGGCATTCACAGATGCCGTAAAAGTAGCAGACCCTAAATGGGAGGCTGGAAAACCTATCATGCCGGGAGTTTTAGATAGAATTACAAGTAAATCCATTGATGCTTTATTAGTAAAATCTGGTAGTCAACTGATTAGAAAGTCATTTGAACGAATGATATAAAAAGTATCCATTTTGCGGGAGAACATTCTGTTTGATAATATTTATGTTTTGACTTAAGGAGGATTTTTTATGAATATTATTAAGAAGAGAGCTTTAACATCAATTGCAGTATGTTTTATGGCATGTTTAATGTTTTCAATGCCGGTATTAGCAGCTTCAAATTCATTTTCGAAGACCACTGTAAAGTTAAATGCGATAGATGGTGGGGTATCTCAAATAGCAAAAGTTTCTTCAGGAAGTGTTTTAGGAACCAATCCTAAAATCACTCAGGTGAAAGTATACTTAAATGTAGCAAGTGGTACAGATCCGTTTGACCTTTATATTGAGAGTCCAGAAGGAACAGTAGCAAGGTTGACACCTTCTACAAAGTCAGGGACATATTATGTAACCGATTTTGTGGGTGAAAATCCCAAAGGAGATTGGTATCTTCAAATTGAAAATTTGGGCAAAACCTATGATCCCAATAAACTATATCCTGCATCAACGGTAACGGCAACAATAACAGTCACATACAGTTACTGATTTAATATCAATAGGATGACATTCTCGCAAGTAAATAATGATTTGTTCATTTGCAACATATTAAACACGATACTTTTTTAGAGGATAAAGGTTTTGGGTTTTACAAAAAAAGGCACCATTTACAAAGCCAATTGACCCTTGAATTGTTGTCAATTATAGTTGTCAAAAAATACGGAGGTGAGATAAAAAATTTTAGTAGTATTTTGTTGCTTTATAATTGTATGTATTAAGAAAATTAAGCGGAGGAAGTTTTATGAGAACAAAAAAATTTATAGTTGCATTATGTTTTAGCTTTTTTATGTTCATGTGTAGTGTGTCAACTGTGTATGCGTATAATACATATAATCAGCACAAATTGACATATGGTGTGGGAAATTATGGAAAAGATACACAACATTACTTTATTACATCAAGTGCAAGCAGCTATGCATCTTATATTAATACGGCAATGAGCGAATGGGTAAATACAACTAGTAGCATGGGAGTAACAACCCCTATTTCTTATACAAAAACCACAACACAATCAAGTAGTAGAATGGATATATATCAAGTAAGTACTGTTAATGAATGGTGGGGGTTAACAACTATGTATAATGGAAGTACAGAGGTTGATCCATTCAGTAGCAATTGGGCTTGGGGAAAAATACAATTAGATGCGGATTTTTCAGATTTAAGTGAAAATAAAAGATTGGCTGTTATAGCTCATGAAATGGGGCATGTTATGGGGTTGGCACATTCAGACTTTAGTAATGTTTTGATGAGGGCAGACATTGCTTATAATTCAAGTAGTACCTCGAGAGCACAAACTAATGATTTAGGTGGAATAAATTATTTATATAAGTAGGAGGAAGTAAAATGAAAAAAATTGGTATTAGAATATTAGGGTGTATGGCATTATTGTCAATGGTTGGTTGCGGAAGGATAGAAGGTGCAAGTGTTCAGGATTTAAGCAATACTAAAGATGCAATTGTTGAAAGTGAAACCACTTTGGCAGAAAATAATAATGAATATTCAAATAAAAATTCCCTATTTTATAGTGATATTTCTAGTTATGAAATTTTTACAGATGTAAATAGTGAAGCTGCGTTAAAAAATCTTTACTATAATATTGATGATTTTATTGATAGTGACTCATCAGATGTCATTGTAAAAGGAAATATTATAGAAATAGAATATGTGTATATTGATGGATGTTCTTATTCTGTGCTTACCGTTGATGTGGAGAGAGCATATAAAGGCGAGGTGCAGGAAACCATCACTGTGTATGAGGATGGAGGATATACTCGGCTGAGCGATGAAAAGGAACAAATTGAAGCACATGCCGATTTGTCACAATACACAGAAGAAGAAATGGAAAATTTGCTAATTAACCATACTTTTATGGGTGCGGAACATTCAAATGTTGGAGATACTGTTATTCTATTTCTGAAAACAAATGAAGGCAGTATTCTGGGTGACAGTTATCGAATTAACTGTTCAGTCTTTGGACGGTACACTTTGAATAAAGATAGCTATATTAGACCTGAATTTATTGTTGAGAATGATAATCCAGAGAAAATAACAACATATAGTAATATGGATACATTCGAGTTTTCGGTGTCTAAATCAATGCTTGAAGATAAACTTTCACAGCAGTAAAATGTCTATATTGAAAATATTGGAAAAAAGTAAATGTTTGATATAACAGACTATCAAAGAAAATTATGCATTTTTTCTATGGGGTATTCTTGCAACAGTGATGTAATTTAATAGGCACAGGAATATGTCAAAAGACCAAAACAAAAAGTGTTAATGATAATAGGTGTTTACTGTTATAACATTTGTTATTTAAAGGGACTGTCGCTTTAACGATTTAGCATGACAGCCCCTTTTTCGAATCTCTTTTTTAAAATATTATAGGGAAGAAACAAGATGGACTAGAACAAGTCCCTTTTCATCATGCATATTGCATAAAATAATGCAAAAAGAACCAAAATGGGTTCATAGGCATGGTGAAAAGGGATGGAACAGAAAATAAAGCAAGATGAGATATTTATTGGTAAGAATATCCGGCGTATAAGGAAAGAAAGAGGAAGAACATTTGCTAAAGAGATATAATTATATTCTTTAAGTTCGGAGACAGTAGTAATGCCGGCATATGTTAATGCAAATTTGGTAATAGAAGAAAGATTAAGCTGTTCAAAATGTTGATTTTGGTCATTTTCTACAAATATAGGTCGATTTCTGCCTTTTATTTGATTGTTCGGGTGAGAAATAGTAATATATGACTGTAAAATGGTTTTATATTATTCTAATTGAACGAGGGAAAATAAGCTATGTTTATATGGAAGTAAATAAAGTTTTTGTTGGAAGGTGCCAAAATATAAAAATATGTACAAAATTAAAAAAACACAACCAACCAAACGAGGAAATATGCAAAATTTAGAGAGGGGGGAAAAACGTATGTTTAGAATTGCTATATGCGATGATGAAAAGATTTTTAGAGATGACCTAAAGGAAATACTTATACGTTATATGACTGACAGAGGAATAATGCTTGAAATTGATACTTTTAGTTCAGGAAAAGAATTTGTTGAACTGGGAATTGAAATGGTAAAATATAAGATTGTTTTTCTGGATATCAACATGGATGAACTGGATGGAATTATGACAGCAAAAAAGATCCGGGAAAACAGCAAGGATATGTTTATTGTTTTTGTTACAGCCTTTGTAAACTATACGATAGAAGGATATAAGGTAGATGCAGTAAGATATATTTTAAAGGACAATAAAAATCTGGTTGCCAGTGTTTATGAGTGCATGGATGCAATTCATGAAAAAATGGATTATAAGATTACTTGGGCTGAATTTGATTTCTGCGAAGGTACAAGGAAAGTTTCATTGAATCGCATATTGTATATTGAGAGTAAATTACATAAATTGGAGTTTCATGTAATGGAGGATTGTCTGCAAAAATATACATTACAAGGGACGCTAAATGAAATAGATGATAAGTTTGCCGGAAATGATTTTCTGCGGATACATCAGAGCTTTCTGGTTAATATGAAATTCATTAAAAATATAAGCAGATACAGAGTATTGCTGAATAATGGAATTCTATTAGATATAGCTAGAGCGAGATATAAATATGTAGAAGAAAAGTTTATCGCTTATAGAGGTGAAGTATAAATGTTTGTTTACATTCAGAGTCTTTTGATTATGATGTTGGAAATATTATGCTGCAAAATTTTTTTTGAAGCATTTGGAATAAAAAGAGAGGAAAATAATTGTTGGAAAAATTATAGTATAGTTATCGGATTGACAGTGCTTTGCTATTTTATTGCAATGATTTTTCGAGACTATTTTATTGTAAAGCAGGTATTTTCAATTATTCTCATAACATTCTTTATGTTGCTTTATCTTAAACTGAGTTTTGGTAAGGCGATGATTTTATCAGCATTATTTGAGAGTCTTTTGCTCGTGATGGATTATTTCGCGTTACTTATGAATATTTATATTTTTCATAACATGGAAGAAGTATGGGAATCACATGTTATACAGGGTTCATTGGTCGTTGTTTTAGGAAAGGCATTGTTACTTTTTGCTGTATTAATTATTAGAAATCATATGGAGAAAAAATCTTTGGCTATGCTGGCAGATACAGAATGGCTTCGGTTTATTTTTTTCCCTATTTTCACAATATGTGTTATTACAGCTATGATAAAAATGTCTGAAGATATAAAAAATAAAGCCCAGGAGAATTTATTTTTTGTTATAGCGTGTGGATTGGCGGGAATGAACATAGTTGTATTTTATTTAATATATGATATTTTAAAACGAGAAAATAAATTGCAGGAGGAACGTATTTATAGGATACAGGTTAAAAACCAAATAGGTATGTATCGTTCTATTTCTGAAAATTTTGATAAACAAAAGAAAATGACACATGAATATAAAAATCAGATTATGTGCATTGATTCTTTGATAAAAAAGAAGAAATATGATTCATTGGAAAGCTTTGTAAATAAAATCAGTGGTCAAATTAGTAAAGAATTGGATTTTATTTGTACAAATAATGTGATTGTGGATGCGGTATTGAATACTAAATATCAGGAAATAAGGGATAAAGGTATTGTTTTTGTATTTAAAATTAATGATTTATCATCTTTGAATATTAGCGATGAGGATGTTGTGGTTATTATGTCCAATTTATTAAACAATGCGATTGAAGCATGTGAAAAGTGCAGAGGGGATAAAATAATAAAATTGAAAATTGTTATAGAGGACAATAATGCGATTATATCGGTGAAAAATACTTATGAGAATGCTGTTATTTATGAAAATGGAGAGATACAGACTACAAAGATTCTGGATACAGATGAACATGGAATAGGAATAAAAAATATAGCTGAAACAATAAGGAAGTACGGGGGCTCTTATGTGATTCAAAACGATGAACGAGAGTTTTATTTTTCCATTATGATTCCTCTAGTGAAAAGTGATTTCTGAGAACAAATCACTTTTTTGTCGTTTTCTGCAAAATAAGTACACTTTCTGCAATAGACCTTGTTAAGAAATTGTGTATTGTTATACTTACAGTAGAAGGAGGCGTTGATATGATTGAGAAGATGGCAATGGGGTTGGTTGACCAAATGGCTGAGGAAAAAATGATTGACAAGGAAGCGGAAGAATATTATGTCTATACGCTTGTTTCGTTAATGGAAAAATTTATAACCATTGGAACTATTTTGCTAATAAGTGTACTGATTGAGAAATTAGTTCCAACAGCATTCTTTTTGTTATTCTTTTTGTCATTAAGAAAAAGAACAGGCGGATATCATATGAATACCTTTTTTCAATGTTATTTGGGTACAGTGGTTACTTATATGCTTGTCTTAGGTTTATGTATGGTTCTGGTTGACTATCCGCAGCTGGTTTTTGGATTATTATTAGTTGCAATTTGCATAGTTGAAGTTATAGGGACTGTTAATCATCCCAACATACATATGGATGCGGTAGAACTGTCAGAATCAAAGAGGGCGGCAAGAATTTTGTGTGCAGTTGAAGTGTGTGTTATTTACACTTTTACTTTGCTCGGAGCCGATATGATGTATGTTTGCCATATGGCAGTTGCTGTTATATTATGTGCGGTTCTGTTGCTGATAGCTAAAATATTAAAACAGGAGGTAAAGAGAAATGAAGAAAATTAACAAAAAGGTATTGAAGGTTGTGGAGAGGGTGATAAGAAATGAGATTAAGAGAGCCAGTGGTGATCCTCCGTTTTGTTTGGGGATATTTCATCAACCGAAAAGACCGGTAGAACATAAATGTAATAGAGAAAATAAATAAAGAAATAAATGGTAGTATATTTCTTCACAGACTCCTTAAATCCTATAATTTCAAGCTTTTGCGATACTTTGTTGTTCATATCATTATTCACCCACCAGGTGAAGAAAATATATGGTAAAATAGACGTAACAAAACCTATAGATTGGAGTCTTTTACCATGAATAACAACCACCGAATCACACTGAGCACCAATAAGAACATTATTGTTGAGTTTACAAATGATACAATAAATCGTTCTGAATAAAGTGTTTTTCAGGAAACATCCAATTTAGGAATTTTGATTAAGAGAGAGATAATAAAATGAAAATATGTTATATAGTTGTTTCAGCTTTTTTGATTATTTTCTATCCAAGACAATTAACACATCTTATGTGCTTTGGGAGACATCGTGATAAGAATATTGTCAAAAGCAAAGCTGCTTATTGGGGAATATATTTGTTTTGGACAATTATTTTTTTGATTGGTTGTCTGATGATGGGTTCAGCGATGAAAGTAAATTCTACAATGGATAAATTAGTGTATTATTTCATTTTAGGAAGTGATAATAGGGATTGTGTTGAATTGGGAAGTGAAGAGAATGATGAGGCATATATTTCTACATATTATACACGAAAGGAAATCAATGAGAGCTTTTTATTTGAGGTTGTCCAAAAACATGAATATGCATATGAGATGTGTCAATTACAGGAGTTGATAATTAAGAAACAGGATGAAAGATGGATACTTTATTTGAATGATGAGGTGATGGGATATGTAGAAGTAAAAAAAGGTTTTTTAATTAAGGAGTTTTGTTTTGTGTGGGATAGGCAAAAAATAGACCAAAGGAGGCAGTTATATGAGTAAAAAAATGTGCAAGAGGATATTTTCAGTAATTTTATCATTAGGTCTTGTTATGGTTCAATCCATGAATGTTAATGCAGCAGGTAATGAAATTGGTAAATATTCAGTATTCGTTTAGTGGCAGATATGCGGTGCGGACAGGCATCTATTTGGGATTTTAAAAAATAGCAAAAATCTCTGGACACTGCAACAAACAGGAGCCTCGCAGGAACACTGCTGTAAAATCCGCGTAGTATGAGCGTATTTTGCAGCAGTGCTCCTGCGAGACCCCGTCATTTAAGCCAATAAACTTAAAACGCTTTATTTCTTCTTCCACGCAAGTAGCCTCTCCACATGCAGCGGCTTCCCCTGAACAGCCTGCACCTTCAATCTGTTTTCCTCACTGAAACCAACCAGAATATCATGATTAGCCTCAGCCAGATAATCGATGATACCATCGATATCAGACTTCGTGTTCTTCGGACAATGAATATACAGATGCTTATTTGCGGAAATATGCAGTGTATATGAGATGCTGAAATGATACCACAGAATCTTGTGCAGGGTAGAGTATTTGTAAATCCATAAAATCTCTTTGATAGGCACGATGGCATTGCCATAAGGCGAGGTCATGATAAAATAGTGCTCTGTGATAAACATGTCCTCGGTGGCAAGCTGTGGCAGTGTCGCAAGCTCCTCCTCAGCCTCGGCAAGCAGCTTGTGCGGATTGCCAAATACAACAAGATTCTGACATGCCGGTGCCAAAACAGGAAACCTGATGCACAGGATGTAGAATATCAGGCTGATAACAGCATAGATGAGAGTGCCAAAATAAAAAACAAACATAAAAATAGTAGTTTTCAAATGGTACTCAGGCTCATTAAGATAGTAGCCTGTTATGGTATCGGAGAGTCCCTTGGAATCCCAACTCAGATCCTTAGACAGTTTATTTACAAACTGTGTGTAGGTGCCCTTTCCCTTTACGATTTTACCGACCACCGTGAGTTTGTCGATAGAGGGCAGACCCTCCTCACAGGTGGATGGTGCAAGCAGTACAATAGAGCAGTGCTTATCACGCATGCAGTAGTAGTAATAGCCCTTGATATCGTTGCCGTCCTTCATGGTGTAGCCGGTAAAGTAAAGCTTTTTAAGGGTGGTTTTTACATATCTGTCCGAATCCTTGTATGCAGCTTCAAAGCTGACAGAATCGTCAATGTGTATGGGCGATAAAATATCTCCGAGTGAAAATGCAAACCATAGCACGGTAAGCAGAATGATGTATACAATCGGGGAGAAAAGACGCCTTTTGTAAAATGCTTTGATGTTTTTTGTTATGTAGTGTTCGTAATTATCAATCATATGCTTAGTATAATGGTTTTTGTGCCTTATATCAACCTTGATTTTGAGACATTTAATTGTTATTATATAATCAATAGTAACTATTCAGAACCACTGAGAACAAAAAAGCTGATGCGTCATGCTCGCATGTAAGCAGCAGGTTTTCTTGTTCTCAAGGTGGCTCGAATAGAGCCACCCCCACACATATGAGCAAAATTAGCTGCAAAGCAGCGGGAAAGCACGAGTATCGTGCGTTTTTGCGAATGTGCGTGGGATGGTTCTGAATAGTTACGGTAAATAGAAACACGAAATGAGGTAATTATGGAAGCATACACGAGTTTTGCCCGGGTGTATGACATGTTCATGGACAATGTGCCATATGAGGTGTGGGGCAGATATATTGTCGAAAAACTGCGTGCAAATGGCATAGACAGTGGATATGTCGTGGACTTAGGCTGTGGTACGGGAAAGCTTACCACGCTTCTTGCAGATGCAGGCTATGATATGATAGGCATTGACAATTCTTTTGACATGCTTGATATGGCGCTTGAGAGAGAGGATGACAGAATCCTTTATCTGATGCAGGATATGAGAGAGTTTGAACCGGGAGAAAAGGTGAGTGCCGTCGTAAGCGCATGTGACAGCATCAATTATATTCTTGAGCCTGAGGATCTTCAGGCAGTTTTTTTCTGCGTGAGCGAAAGTCTTAAAGAGGGTGGCATTTTTATATTTGATATCAATACTCCATATAAATATGAGGTGCTCATGGCTGATAATACCATAGCTGAAAACCGTGATGAGGGCAGCTTTATATGGGACAATTATTATGATGCCGATGAGAAAATAAACGAGTATGACCTGACACTTTTTATAAAGGAGCAGTCAGAGGATGAGGATGACATCTACAAGAAGTTTGAGGAAACTCATTTCCAGAGATGCTATGAGATTTCAGAGCTTAAGGAGCTTCTTGAGCAGTCGGGACTTGTGTTTGATGCGGTGTATGATGCGTACACAGACGATCAGGTGAAGTGTGACAGTGAGAAGGTCACTGTAATTGCACATAAAGCATAGAATTAGATAATGAGAGGTAAATTATGTCAGATTATATAGTAAGAGCAACAGCGGCGGATGCCAATATCAGAGCATTTGCTGTAACATCAAGGGAGATGGTGGAGACCGCCAGAGAGGATCACATGACAACACCTGTCATGACGGCGGCACTTGGCAGACTTCTTTCTGCGGGAGCCATGATGGGAGCTATGATGAAGGGCGATAAGGATATCATAACTCTTCAGATACAGTGCAGCGGACCTGCAAAGGGACTTACCGTCACAGCAGATTCGCACGGCAATGTAAAGGGCTTTGCCATGAATCCACAGGTTGAGCTGCCACTCAATGCGGCAGGCAAGCTCGATGTGGGTGGAGCGCTTGATCTTGGAATACTCACAGTCATAAAGGATATGGGCTTAAAGGAGCCGTATTCAGGTCAGTGTGAGCTTAAAACAGGTGAGATAGCTGAGGATCTGACCTATTATTTTGCCACATCTGAGCAGATTCCGTCGGCGGTTGGTCTCGGCGTGCTGGTGGATAAGGACCAGAGCGTAAAGCAGGCAGGCGGATTTATCATCCAGCTTATGCCGTTTACACCGGATGAGGTTGTGGACAGGCTTGAAAAGAAAATCACAGAGATTGATTCTGTGACACAGATGCTTGACAGGGGGCTGACTCCGGAGCAGATACTTGAGGAAATTTTAGGAGATTTCGGGCTTGAAATCACAGATACGACTGTGACACGCTTCCACTGTGACTGCTCAAAGGAGCGTGTGAGCAGAGCACTTTCCACACTGAGCAAAAAGGATCTTGATTCCATTATCGCAGATGGTGAGAGCATTGAGGTAAAGTGCCAGTTCTGTAATAAGGCATATGAGTTTACGGTGGATGAGTTGAAGGAGATGCGCTAATTGAAGGACGGATATATAAAGGTCGCTGCAGCGACACCAAAGGTAAAGGTAGCTGATACTGTATACAACGGACAGCTTATTAAAGCTCTTATGAAGGAGTGCACTGATAATGGGGCAAAGGTGGTTGTTTTCCCGGAGCTTTGCATTACCGGATACACCTGTCAGGATCTTTTCTGGCAGGATAAGCTCATAGCTGCAGCAGAGGATGAGCTTATAGGGATAGCTGATTACAGCAGGAGCCTTGACGGCATATTTTTCATGGGGCTTCCATATGAGATAAACGGCATGCTCTACAATATGGCGGCAGTTGTATCGCGCGGAGAAGTACTTGCCATGGTGCCAAAGACATTTCTGCCAAATTACAATGAGTTTTATGAGGCAAGGCATTTTGCATCGGGAGAAAACCTTAGCACATATGTCACACTGAAAAATGGACAGCAGGTGTCTGTAGATACTGATTTTATTTTTAGCTGCAAGCAGCTGCCAAAGCTTAAGATAGCGGTGGAGCTTTGTGAGGATCTTTGGACTCCGAACCCGCCGAGCATCAGACACGCGATGTCGGGTGCCACTGTGATTGTAAATCTGTCTGCATCAGATGAGGTGACAGGCAAGGCAATATACAGGAGAGAGCTTGTGAGCGGACAGTCTGCCAGATTAATCTGTGGATATATTTATGCGTCAGCGGGAGACGGTGAGTCCACACAGGATGTGGTCTACTCAGGACACAATCTCATCTGTGAAAACGGAAATGTGCTTGCCGAGTCAAAGCGCTTTACAAATGAGACTATATACAGCGAGTTTGATGTGGAAAGAATAGAGACTGAGAGGCGCAGGATGACAACATTTGTTGTCGAGGATGATCACAGATGGGCTGAGTTTGATCTTGAGGTAAAGGATACCATTCTTAGCCGCTATGTAAATCCGGCTCCTTTTGTTCCTGCAGATAAGACAGACAGGGACAGACGCTGTGATGAGATTCTTATGATTCAGGCTATGGGGCTTAAAAAGAGATTAGAGCATACCAACTGCAAGACAGCAGTTATAGGTATTTCAGGAGGACTCGACTCCACACTGGCACTGCTTGTCACGGTGAGAGCATTTGACCTTTTGGGAAAGGATCACAAGGATATAGCGGCAGTTACTATGCCGGGCTTTGGAACAACAGACCGCACATATGACAATGCGGTAAATCTCATTAAATGCCTTGGAGCTACATTTATCGAGGTGGATATAAAGGATGCCGTAAATATACATTTCAGGGATATCGGACAGGATCCGTCTGTGCATGATGTCACCTACGAGAATGGACAGGCACGTGAGCGCACACAGATACTTATGGATATCGCAAACAAGGAAAACGGAATGGTTATAGGTACAGGAGATTTGTCAGAGCTGGCACTCGGCTGGGCGACCTACAACGGAGACCATATGTCCATGTATGCGGTAAATGCTTCGGTTCCAAAGACTCTGGTGCGCCATCTGGTAAAATACTATGCAGATACCTGTGGCAGCGATTTGCTGGAAAGTACACTTCTTGATGTGCTTGATACACCTGTTTCTCCTGAGCTTTTACCACCTGAAAACGGTAAGATTTCACAGAAGACAGAGGATCTTGTGGGCCCTTATGAGCTGCATGACTTCTTCCTTTACAATATGCTGCGCTGCGGCTATGCTCCTGCCAAGGTTTACCGCCTTGCAAGGATAGCATTTGAAGGAAAATATGATGATGAGTTTATTCTCAAATGGCTTAAGAACTTCTATCGCAGATTTTTTGCACAGCAGTTCAAGCGCTCATGTCTGCCGGATGGACCAAAGGTAGGAACAGTGGCGGTCTCACCGAGAGGAGACCTAAGGATGCCTTCTGATGCGTGTGGACGTATCTGGATGGATGAGGTTGATAAGCTGTAATAGTAAGAGGAGAACAATGGGAAAGACACATAAGAAAACTCATAGAAGGCAGGGAAGCATAAAACGTGCAAGGCACCGCGACAGGCGCATGAAAATAGGCGCAATAGTTCTTTGTGCAGCGATAATCATAACAACATTTCTGGCGTGTGGCATGCAGCTTTTAGTTCCCGTAGCTGACGCGGTGGTAGGTGCTGATAATAAGACGCAATCAAGAGATGTTGATGTGCAGAAGAATAATAATTCACTTACCGCATCTAAAATGGATTCAGAAAAAAATCAAAACAGCTCAGAGGCTGATGTAAACTCTGCGGAGCAAGACAGTGAGCCTGACAAGGAAACGAAGCTTGATGAGATACTTCACAGTGCAAAGTATCCGGGACAGCTAAAGGAGCTTGCCAAGAAAAATGATGAGGCAATTGACTTCATATATGAGTATCCTAAGGAGCATTCGATAGAGCATGATATTGATCTGACTGCAGAGGCTTCGCAGGATACAGTACCTCTTTTGCAGCAGTGGGATAAGAGATGGGGCTATGAAAAGTACAGTGGCAATTATTTTGCGGCGAGTGGCTGCGGTCCGACTGCACTTTCGATGGTTGTATTATATCTGACACATGATGCACAGGCATCCCCTCTTGCGGTGGCAGAGTATGCAAAGGAGGCCGGATACAGTGTGGATGGCTCCGGAAGTGCATGGAATCTTATGAGCAAGGGCTGCAGGCACTACGGTGTAAATGCAAAGACTATAAAGGTGGATGAGGATACATTTAAAGAAAGGCTTGATGAGGGCAATCTGATAGTCGTAAATGTCGGTCCGGGAGATTTCACAGACAATGGACATTTTATGGTGATCACAGGCTATGATGATGAGGGCTTTACTATAAATGATCCAAACAGTATCATAAAGAGCAATACCCACTGGCAGTTTGAGAGGCTGGGTTCGCAGATCAGGGCTGCATGGAGGATGTTTGTGTAGATAATAGCAGCAACACATGCATTTATGCTGATGTTTGTGATGCATATGGAAAAATTAAAAAATAAGAAATAAAAAACCTGCTGTGTCATGCTTGTCTGACACAGCAGGTTTTTAATAACAAACAGTAAAGTATGGTATGCAGATTATAGCAATTGAATACCATGCTCCTCACATGCCTTAATTGTCTCCTCAGGCCACAGTGAGCTCTGTACCTCACCGATATGAGCCTTTCTGAGGAAGAACATACAGATTCGTGACTGTCCGATTCCGCCTCCGATAGTGTACGGAAGCTCCTTGTTGAGGATAGCCTTCTGGAATGGAAGCTTAGCACGCTCAGGACATCCGGCCTTGTCAAGCTGTTCCTTTAGGGCTTTTTCATCTACACGGATACCCATTGATGAAAGCTCAAGTGCGATATCAAGAACAGGATAGTACACGATGATATCAGCGTTTAAAGCCCAGTCGTCATAGTCAGGGGCACGTCCGTCGTGAGGCTCTCCGTTTGCAAGCTTGTCACCAATCTGCATTACACAGATTGCACCCTTTGCCTTTGCAAAATAATACTCGCGCTCCTTTGGAGTATTGTCCGGGAACATTTCCTCAAGCTCTGATGTGGTGATAAAGGTGATATCCTTTGGCAGAATTAAATCTATGTAGTCGTACTGTATAGCCATGTACTGCTCGGTCTTGCGCAGGCATTTGTATACTGTCTTTACTGTTTCCTTAAGGAAGTCTAAGTTTCTGTCCTCCTTGCGGATGATCTTTTCCCAGTCCCACTGGTCAACAAATATAGAGTGGATATTGTCAGTCTCCTCATCACGTCTTATGGCATTCATATCTGTGTAGATGCCCTCGCCGAGAGAGAAGCCGTATTTCTTTAATGCATATCTCTTCCACTTGGCAAGAGAGTGAACGACCTCAGCCTCCTTGTCACCCTGCTCAAGGATGCCGAAGGTAACAGGTCTTTCATATCCGTTTAAGTTATCGTTTAAGCCTGTGGTAGGATCAACGAAAAGCGGTGCTGAAACACGTGTCAGGGAAAGACGCTGTGCGAGCATGCCCTGGAAGAAATCCTTAACAGTCTTGATGGCAAGCTGTGTATCGTGAAGATTCAGTGCCGAAGAATAGTTCTTTGGTATTGTTAATTTGCTCATTTTCGATTAAACCTCGTTGTATTATTAATTTTTAAATAAAATTCCTTTAACCTGATTATTATATCACAATTTTTCTAGAAAGATAGTCCATAATATGATAAAATTAGATAGTTTAAAGAGAAACAATATCGTTTTACCTTATTTTTACGTGTTTAAGGTGTTAATGAAAGGTAGTAGATTTATATGAGAAAAAGAGATATGACCTTTGCTTCGGCGGTGCTTGAGGCAATAGATGCGCTTTTAGCTCTTGCGTATATAGGCTTACAGATTTATTATGGAGTGTGCTATCACATACAGGTATTTAAGTTTGTGGCCAATATACTTGTGCTTTTGCTTGTATACATTGCAATCACATGGCTGCAGCATTATCCGGAAAAGCTCAATCACATAGCAGCGGAGCTGTGTGTGGGCAATATCAGAAAGTATTCACTCAGGCTTTTGACGTTTGTAAAGCTTGTTTTTACTGCGGGGCTTCTGGTGCCATGCGTGTGTGATGCGTTTGGAATAGCAATCCGCGATGTATACAGCCTCATTATGATAGGGCTCATCCTTGTGGTGACGGCATATTATGAGTACAGGATATTTCAGGAAATAAAGTCATTGCGGAAATAGTATAGGAGAAATAAAATGCAGCTTAGTATAGAAGAAGTTAAAAAGCTGGATAGTAACAGCTATCAGATAATAGATATAAGAAGTGAGGAAGAGGTGGCGCACGGTGCCATAAAGGGAGCACTCAATATTCAGGCAGAGGAAATAGAGTCAGATGAGAGGGTGCCACATGATAAGAAGCTTGTCATAGTCTGCAGTCGTGGTAAGACGAGTGTGGACGTGGCAGAGTATCTCACAGAAAAAGGTTTTGATGCGGCAAGCTTAAAGGGAGGCTATATAAGCTGGCTGCTTGATGCCATGAAAGAGGATGAGGTGGCAGAGCGCGATATAAAGGCAGATGTGGAGCAAAGCATCAGAAAGAAATTTAAGAAATCCATCTGGCGCAAGTTTACAAAGGCGATAAACACCTATGAGCTTGTAAAGCCGGGGGATAAGATTGCGGTGTGTATATCGGGAGGTAAGGATTCCATGCTCATGGCAAAGCTTTTTCAGGAGCTTAAGCATCACAACAAGTTTGATTTTGATGTGAAGTTTCTCGTCATGGACCCGGGCTACAATGAGGCAAACAGGCATGTCATAGAGGAAAACTGCAGGAACCTTGGCATCCCTGCCACTATTTTTGAGTCAGATATATTTGATGCTGTATATGATATCGAAAAATCGCCATGCTATTTATGTGCGAGGATGAGAAGAGGACACCTGTATGCATTTGCAAAGGAGCTGGGCTGCAACAAAATTGCGCTCGGACATCACTATGATGATGTTATCGAGACGATACTCATGGGCATGCTCTACGGTGCACAGGTACAGACCATGATGCCTAAGCTTCACAGCACAAACTTTGAGGGCATGGAGCTTATCAGGCCTCTTTACCTGGTCAGGGAGGACGATATCAAGGCATGGCGTGATTACAACGGTCTGCATTTCATACAGTGTGCCTGCAAGTTTACAGATACCTGTACCACCTGTAATAATGAGGAAAACCGCTCAAAGCGTGTTGAGATAAAGCAGCTCATCGCTAATCTTAAAAAGGTGAATCCTTTTGTCGAGGCAAATATATTTAAGAGCGTGGAGAATGTAAATCTGGCTACGGTTGTAGCATATAAAAAGGATGGCATAAAGCACAGCTTCCTAGATCACTATGATGAATAAGACAGATATATTTCAGGAGGGCATTGTATGGCAGATATCATGGATTATATTGACTGGCGTGGAGATATAGGCTTTGATGAGGTGCATGTAAATGAGGTGGACGGACTGATTTTTTCACAGCTTATTTATGTGCAGATGAAGCCATATATGCCGGATGCAAAGAAGTCATACCTTACGATAAAACAGCTTTCAAGCCTTTACTGCGCGGACCACAGTGATGATGAGATTGAGCAGATGCCTAATCTTTTTCGCCATTCCGCGAGGCTGCTTCAAAAGCTGGCGCACTCAAGGCGCTATGCTGACTGCATTTTGAGATATTATATATACGATATAAGTGAAAAAGAGGAGTCGCAGTTTTCTGCGGTTACGATAGAACTGCCTGACGGCACATATTTCATTTCCTACAGTGGTACAGACCATTCCGTGGTAGGCTGGAAGGAAAACTTTAATCTAAGCTATCTCGATGAGACCCCGGGACAGAACAAGGCGAAAAAATATTTAAAGCAGGTGGCAGCATATATATGCAATGATGATAGGGGCATAAATGAAAAAGCCATAAATGATAAAGCTTTAGATGATGAAAATATCAACAATAAAAGCATCAATACAAGAAAGCTGTGGATAGGCGGGCACTCAAAGGGTGGAAATCTGGCAGTGTTTGCCGCCATGCATGTGGATAAAGAGGTGCAGGATGTCATTATTAAGGTGTTTAATTTTGACGGGCCGGGCTTCAATCACAAGATGATATATACGGCAGGCTACAAAAGAATTTTTGACAGAATAGAGACATTTCTGCCACAGTCGTCTATTGTTGGCTTATTGCTTGAGCATGTGGACAATTATGAGGTGGTAAGAAGCCATAATTCGGGGCCGCTGCAGCATGATGCTTTTTCCTGGGAGATAATGGGCGGAAGTATCATAAAGGCGGATGGGCTGGACAAAAACAGTGTGCGCCTTGACAAGACACTCAGAAACTGGATAGGCAGCATGGATGAGGCGCAGCGAAAGCAGTTTGTAAATGTGCTTTTTTCAATAGCATCGGACTCCAATTTTGAGAACCTTGACCAGATGTCATTTAAGCAGCTCATTGAAATGATAAAGGCTGCCGATGAGTTGTCAAAGGCTGACTGGAGCATGCTTAAGGATACAGTAAGACTCCTGATTTCTGCCGGTGTCGGCGTGGTCAGGGATGAAAAGGAGAAATAAATGTTAAATCAGTTTTCAAGAACACAGCTTTTGCTTGGAAAAGAGGCGATGGATAGGCTAAAGGGCGCAAGAGTCGCAGTATTTGGAATAGGAGGAGTGGGCGGATATGTCTGCGAGGCACTAGTCAGAAGCGGCGTGGGAGCGATTGACCTTATCGATGATGACAAGGTGTGTCTTACAAACCTAAACAGGCAGATAATTGCAACCCGAAAGACCATAGGAAAATACAAGACAGATGTGATGGAGGAGAGGATTCATGATATTAATCCTGATGTCAGTGTCGTGACGCACAGGTGCTTCTTTTTGCCGGAAAATGCTGATGAATTTCCGTTTGAAGAGTATGATTATATAGTTGACGCGGTTGATACGGTCACAGCAAAGATTGCGCTTGTCATGAAGGCACAGGAGAAGAATGTCCCTATCATAAGCAGTATGGGAGCGGGAAATAAGCTGGATGCAAGTGCATTTAAGGTGGCTGATATATATAAGACCAGCATGTGTCCTCTTGCAAAGGTCATGCGCCGTGAGCTTAAAAAACGTGGCGTGAAAAAGCTCAAGGTGGTATACTCTGAGGAGAAGCCTACAAGACCGATAGAGGATATGTCCATAAGCTGCAGAAGCAACTGCATCTGCCCGCCGGGTGCCGAACACAAGTGCACAGAGCGCAGGGATATTCCCGGAAGCATTGCATTTGTACCATCAGTGGCAGGACTTATCATCGCGGGCGAGGTGGTACAGGACATAGCCTTTGACAGGGTATGATGAAGAATACAATTACGAAAAGAGAGGAATAAAAATGCCAGTATTTGATTTTAGCGATACACCGGTAGCAAACGAGCATCCGGAGTGTACATATGAGACATTTCATTCGACGGAGACCAAGGCATCGGCCGATAAACCGATTGTTGTGATAGACAATAAGCAAAAGGAATGGGCGCATCATGCGCTCGGTATGTTTACAAATCCGATAAAGCGTACATCCTTTGAATTTGAGGATGGTGATGGGGTGACCAGTGCAGATATCTTGCGCATTGATTCCCGCTTCGTCAGCCTTTTTAAGTGGCTTGGCGAAAATCACATAAAGGTACAGCTTTCAGGAGCCAATACACCTGACGGATACGCAGTATACAGGGTGAGGGAGGTGTCTCTTGGCAGAGGCACAAAGCTGTCTGCAGAGGATGGATTCCTGCAGTATATGATGGAAAGGCTCTTTGCCAGCACCATGCCTGAGGATGAACCTGACCTCGATGATTACGAGGAAGAGGGCGACAGCATGAAGCTCACCAGTATACAGAGCATCACAGATTTCATGACCTGTGCAGGCCGTACACTGCCTGACAATATACTTCTGTGGGCCAGAAGAAATCTGGCAGTTGCGCGTTCAAGCGAGGTATCACCTGAGGAGAGACGCCATGCGCAGAGAGCACTTTCCATCATGATGAATATCCAGTGGAAGGGAAATTACTTTGAGGCAATTGACCCTGTGGAGGCAAGGCGCATACTCGATGAGGAGCTCTATGGCATGGAGAGCGTGAAGCAGAGAATCATTGAGACTATTATCCAGATAAACAGGACTCATACACTTCCTGCCTACGGACTGCTGCTCTGTGGACCGGCAGGAACCGGAAAGTCACAGATTGCATATGCTGTTGCGCGTATACTCAAGCTTCCATGGACCACACTCGATATGAGTTCCATAAATGATGCAGAGCAGCTCACAGGAAGCTCAAGAATCTATTCAAACGCAAAGCCGGGAATCATTATGGAGGCATTTTCACAGGCGGGAGAGTCAAATCTTGTATTTATCATCAATGAGCTCGACAAGGCCTCAAGCAAAAACGGCAACGGAAATCCGGCAGATGTGCTTTTGACACTGCTTGACAATCTGGGCTTTACAGACAACTATATGGAGTGTATGGTGCCGACCGTCGGAGTATATCCGATTGCAACAGCCAATGATAAATCCCAGATTTCTGCACCGCTTATGTCACGTTTTGCAGTGATTGATATTCCGGACTATACCGATGAAGAGAAGAAGGTCATCTTCCAGAGATTTGCCCTGCGCAAGGTATTTGAGCGAATGGGAATGAAGGAAGAGGAGTGCGTTCTCACAGAGGACGGACTTGATGCAGTGATTAAGCTTCACGAGAACACATCGGGCATAAGAGATCTCGAGCAGGCTGCAGAGCATCTGGCAGCAAATGCACTTTATCAGATAGAGGTTGATAAGGTAAAGCAGGTGGTATTTGACGCTGAGGCTGTTTTTGAGCTTTTAGGCTAGCAGGATATGATTACGGTTACAGGAATTGTTACGAAAATAAAAGGAGATGGTCAGGATGAGAGAATTTGGAAAATCCAGAAAATTAGATAATGTGCTTTATGATGTAAGAGGACCGGTGGTGGATGAGGCGGCCCGCATGGAGGAAAACGGCACAAATGTGTTGAAACTCAATATAGGAAATCCTGCGCCGTTTGGCTTCAGGACACCTGATGAGGTGATATATGATATGTCTCGCCAGCTCACGGACTGTGAGGGGTATTCCAACTCCAAGGGACTTTTTTCTGCAAGAAAAGCAATCATGCAATATGCACAGCTCAAAAAGCTTCCTAATGTGACGGTTGAGGATATCTACACCGGAAACGGAGTCAGCGAGCTTATAAACTTAAGCATGTCAGCGCTTCTTGACAATGGTGATGAGGTGCTGGTGCCGGCACCGGACTATCCGCTTTGGACAGCCTGCGTTACACTTGCGGGAGGCACGGCAGTGCACTATATCTGTGATGAGCAGTCAGAGTGGTATCCGGACATAGAGGATATCAAAAAGAAGATTACAGACAAGACAAAGGCAATCGTAATAATCAACCCAAACAATCCGACAGGAGCGCTCTATCCAAGGGAGGTGCTGCAGCAGATAGTTGATGTGGCAAGAGAGTACGAGCTCATGATTTTTTCGGATGAGATATATGACAGGCTTGTGATGGATGACTATGAGCATGTGTCTATTGCGTCGCTTGCACCGGACCTCTTCTGTGTGACCTTCAGCGGTCTTTCTAAGTCACATATGATAGCAGGCTATCGTATCGGATGGATGGTTTTAAGCGGCAACAAGGCGCTCGGAAAGGACTATATCGAGGGTCTCAACATGCTCTCAAACATGCGTCTTTGCTCGAATGTTCCGGCGCAGTCGATAGTGCAGACAGCTTTAGGCGGATATCAGAGTGTAGGCGAGTATATTGTGCCGGGCGGACGAATCTATGAGCAGAGAGAGTACGTTTACAAGGCATTAAACGATATACCGGGAATTTCGGCAGTAAAGCCAAAGGCAGCATTTTACATATTCCCAAAGATTGATACTGCAAGATTCAACATCACAAACGATGAACAGTTTGCACTGGATCTGCTTCGTGAGAAGAAGATACTCATAATCCACGGCGGCGGCTTCAACTGGGATAAGCCTGATCACTTCAGAGTGGTATATCTGCCTCGAACAGAGATATTAAAGGATGCTACAGGCAAGCTTGCAGACTTTTTGTCTTCATATAAGCAGAAATAATTATTGGCATAGATAATTATTGGCATAGATAATTATAAAACATATGATATAAAACATATAACATATAAGCTCCGGCACAGAAAACTTTTTGTTCTGACCGGAGTTTTTATATTATGCTGTAATATTTTTTAAAAGTAACCTACCTGTAACTTTACATCATGTATTATACACTTGTATCGCGGGGCTGCTGCACTTTAGATGACAGACCGCACAGCACACAAAAAATGCATAGAGAAGAAAAGGAGAATTAAATGGAACTGCTTAAAGTAGAACACTTATCAAAAATATACGGAGCCGGAGAAAATCAGGTAAAGGCTTTGGACGATGTGTCATTGAGCGTGGAAAAGGGAGAGTTTGTGGCAATAGTCGGGGCGAGCGGCTCCGGAAAATCCACACTGCTTCATCTGCTCGGAGGTGTTGACAGACCAACAAGCGGAAAGGTGTATATAAACGGCACTGATATTTTTGCAATGAATGATGATGAGCTTGCCATATTCAGAAGAAGACAGGTAGGCATCATTTATCAGTTTTATAATCTGATACCTATATTAAATGTGGAGGAAAACATGGCAATTCCGATGGAGCTTGACGGAAGAAAGGTGGAAAAAGCACAGATGGATGACATGCTTTTGCGCCTTGGACTTACAGAGAGACGCACTCATCTGCCAAATGAGCTATCAGGAGGACAGCAGCAGCGTACATCTATAGGAAGAGCCCTGATTACGAGACCGTCTATAGTGTTACTGATGAGCCGACCGGAAACCTGGATACCAAGGCAAGCAACGAGATTATGCATCTATTAAAGACCTCAAACCGTGAGCTTAACCAGACAATTATTATGATTACACACAATATGGAGCTTGCAAAGGCGGCTGACCGCACAATAATGATAGAGGATGGTAAAATCAGATGAATTTGATGAAGACACTCACATTAAAAAACTTAAAGCTCAACAGGAAAAGAACTATTGTCACGATAGTCGGAATAATTCTTGCAACAGCGCTTTTGCCGGCGCTTGTCACACTTGTGTCAAGCTTTCAGTACAGTATGATTGAATACCAGAAGCAAAAGGGCGGCGACTTTCATGTGAAATTTTCGAATGTGAAAATGTCTGAGCTTTCGGAGTTTAAAAACAACAGAAATATTGAAAGCACATTTGAGACAATGGGAATGGGCTTTGCAAAGCTAGACGGCTGCAAGAATGAGGATAAGCCGTATGCTTATGTCATGGCAACAGATGAGGCAGGCTTTGAGAAAGGCTGCTTTAACCTGATAGAGGGGCGCATGGCAAAAAATGAGGATGAGATAGTCATTCCAAGGCACTTAAAGACAAACGGACGAATCGACATAAAGGTGGGAGATGAGATAACACTTGATATCGGAAAGCGATATGATTCAAACACCGAAAGTGTCATATGGGAAAATATCGCATATGAGCATGAGGCAGAGACACTTACCGATACTGTGACAAAGCGCTACAAGGTGGTAGGCATCATGGAAAGACCGGGCTATGGAATGGAGGACTATAGTGCCGCCGGATATACATTTGTCACATATTCTGATGAGCTGGCAGCAATTGATAACGGCACAAAGAGTGAGGTTAACGAAGCTGACACTACGCTCACAGTGTACAGCAGGTACACTCAAAAGGCTTTAAGAAATAAGGATGCTGTGACTGCAGATATAATTGGTGTGGATGATAAGCTGTTTGAGAAAGCAAATAATTCATCTGTTGAAATGTCTTCTGAGGAAAGTGACAGGTTCCTTAAAGAGATGGAAAATGCAAAATATGATATATATATGAATGGATACCTTATAAACTATGAGTGCGTTTTCCCGATTGACGGTTCATTTAAAGCACTGTTTACAGTGGCTGCTGTTGTGGCTTTGATAATCATACTGACATCAGTGTACTGTATCAAAAACAGCTTCAACATATCAATCACTGAAAAAATCAGGCAGTATGGCATGCTTGCAAGCGTGGGTGCTACGAGGCGCCAGATAAAAAGCAGCGTTAAGACAGAGGCAGCAATGCTTGGAGTGGTTGGTATTCCTGTAGGTACCATGAGTGGTATTTTGGCATCGCTTATACTTGTCAAGGTGGTAAATGCGTTGTCAGCAGGCTGGCTTAACGTTGCTTTGAGCTTTCACACATCACTGCCGGCACTTATTCTTGCTGTGATACTGAGTATAGCAACCATTTATTTCTCAGCAACAGGCAGTGCAAGAAGGGCTGCAAAGGTCACACCGCTTGAAGCAATAAGAAACACAAAGGAGATTAAAATAAAGTCAGCAAAGCTTAAGACACCGGCGATTATAGGCAGAATCTGGGGTATCGGAGGTGTTATCTCATATAAGAATATAAAGAGGAACAATAAAAAGTACAGAACCACAGTGACATCCATTGTCATCTGCTCAGTAACCTTTATTGTGATATCATACTTTATGTCTATGGCCTTTAGCGTTGTTGGGATGTCATATGCATCAGCAGATTACAATATTGGAATAAATATGTCATGTAAAAAAGACATTGATATCGAAAAGCTCACTAAGCTTGTGAGCGGTATTGAAGGAGCTGAGGATTATCTGGTTGGAGCAGGCTATGATTTCGATGTCAGTAAGCCGGAGTATACAAAGGAGTATGGAGAGTATTGCAGGCAGCTTTATGCTGACAGTGAGGATGTCTCGCAAATGTTTTTAATCACAGTTTTGGATGACAAATCGTATGATAAGTATGCGTCTGACGCAGGCATAAAAAATGCAGCTGCAGGAGCAATTCTTGTGAATAAATGCACATTTGATGTGTATAATGAGAACAGCTCTAAATACGTCAAAAAGGAGATGGAGCTGTACAAATATAAAGCAGGAGATACAATCGAGTGTGGCTACAATGTGTATGATGATGCTTCTTCTGATGATAATGCTGTGGAAGGTGATACTGAAAGCAGTACGGAGGATAACAGTGGATACGTTGACGAGGAAACAATAAATAACGGTGTCAGAAAAACTGTAGATGTAACTATTGCAGGTGTTACAGACAAGGTACCAACATGTTATAATGGCTACGGCAATACCTCGCTTTTGTTTATGAACCAAAAAGGCTTTGAAAGCTTATGGGCTGACGGCAAGAGCGGTAATGAGCTCAAACCGGGGAATGCGATATATTCGGCATATGTGGTTGCAGAAAATGCAGATGAATATCAGGATACATTAGAAAAGGAGACGGAAGAAAATCCTGAGTATTCTCAGATTAGTTTTTATGTCAGCAATATGGATAAGCAGATGCGCGATGAAAAATCACTCTTTACACTGCTTGGAGTATTTGCATACGGACTTATTGTGGTCATTGCCTTAATAGGAATCACAAATATCATCAATACCTTAAGCACCGGAATGGAGCTTAGAAGCCGCGAGTTTGCTACACTAAGAAGCATTGGAATGACAGATAAGCAGTTTGCTGGAATGGTCAGACTCGAGAGTGTGTTTATATCTGTGAAGGCACTTGTAATAGGCGTACCGCTTGGTATTTTAATAAACTATCTCTTATGTTTTATTATGAACAGGATGGGTGGCGCAATCATTTATAAGCCACCGTATAAAGCAATTATATTGTGTATAGTGGTTGTAATAATGCTGATTTATGCTATCATGAAACTATCAATGACGAAGCTTAGACACAATAACATTATTGAGACAATCAAGAATGAAAATCTGTAGAAAATGCGGGAGCTGATATGAAAAAAATACTTCTCATAGAGGACAATAGAGGAATAACAGAGGGACTGTGTGATACATTTACAGAACCTGAATATGAGCTTTTGACAGCAGGCAATTTAAAGGAGGCTGGGGCACTTTTGAGTGAGCACCCCGGCCTTGTGTTGCTTGATGTGTCGCTTCCGGATGGGAACGGCTTTGATTTTTACAGCGAAAGGCTGGAAAAAGAAAAAACACCGGTGATTTTTCTTACCGCAAGGGATGAGGAAAATGATATAGTAAAGGGACTTGAGCTTGGAGCGGAGGATTACATCACAAAGCCTTTTTCCGTAAGGGAGCTTGTGGCGAGGGTAAACCGCGTATTTTTACGAAGGAAAAGTGATGACAGCTCATCTGTCATACACGCAGGAACCATAAGCTATGATTTGGACAAAAAGGAAGCAAGAAGGGCTGGACAGTTGATTGTTCTTTCAAGTCTTGAAAACCGCATACTTGATCTGCTTTTTACCAATCACGACAAGGCTGTGTACAGAAATGCCGTGATTGACTGCATCTGGGAGGCGACAGGAAACGATGTCTATGACCATACCGTGACTGTCTATATGAAGCGCATCAGGGCAAAGCTTGGTGAGGATGTGATAAAGACTGTGAAGGGAATCGGGTATCGTGTTGATTCAGATGAAGCTCTTTAAACAGTATCGGCCGACAGAGCCGGTTCCCGGGGGAAAGCATGAGAAAGAAGAAATATAATTTAGAGAACAGAAAACATTTTGTGTATTTTGCAATAATTTATACATGTATATGTGTGATGGTTATGGCTTTTACCGTCTTTTTTCAGTACAGGGCATATACGAAAAACTATAACATCACAGTGGCTAAGCTATGTGCACTCATTCATGAAAAATATCCCGATGTATCAGATGGCAGTATAGCCGCGATTCTAAATGACAGCAGTATCGACAGTGATGATACGAATTTAAAAGCTGCAGATAAGCTCCTTAAAAAATACGGCATTGATATGGAAAAGGATTCTGCGGTTTTGTCAAATGAAAAAGCGCTTAAAGGAGCGCTTTGGCTAGACATATTTCTTGTTGTGCTTTTTGCAGGGGGCTTTTGCATTTACATTGTGCTTATAAGATTTAGCTTTAAAAGACAGGTCAGACAGGCTGCGGATTATCTACGCCGCATAAATCAGGGAGACTACAGACTTGTTATGGCAGATAGCACAGAGGGAGAGATTTCTATACTAAAGGGAGAGCTTTACAAGACAGCAATTTATTTGAGGGAGTCTGCGGAAAATGCAAAGGCAGACAAGCTTTTGCTAAAGGATGCGCTTTCTGACATATCGCACCAGCTTAAGACACCGCTCACATCACTTTCGATAAATCTGGAAAATCTGGAAGGAAATCCTGATATGGCATCTGAAAACAGAAACAGGATAATGCGCAGGGCAAAGCGCGATGTGGATAATATATCGCATATGGTGCAGGCTATCTTAAAGCTTTCAAGGCTTGAAGCGGATGTTGTGGAGTTTGATGAGAAGGATACGCTGCTGTCTGAAATTGTGTCTGAGGCAGCTGACAATGTGATGGCACTTTGCGATTTGAGAGACATAAGGCTGTCCATAGATGAAGGCTCTGATAAGGATGCCTGTATACATGCTGATGCATACTGGCAGTGTGAGGCTATCACAAACATAGTAAAAAATGCTGTGGAGCACGCAGAGAGTGAGGTAAGGATAGGCTTTTACAGGTATGAGATGTATGCCGAGATAACAGTGCAAAACGATGGAGAGACCATAAGTGATGAGGACAAAAAGCATATCTTCACGCGTTTTTACAGCGGCAGCGGGCAGCCGGCTGACAGTATCGGAATAGGACTTTCGCTGGCGGAAGCGATTGTGCGTCATGACAATGGATATATCCTGGTGGAGGATTGTAAAAAAGATATATTAAAAGATACATTAAATGAAAAAAATGAATGCAGTGGCACACGCTTTGTGGTAAGATATCTGTGATAAGTTGAGAAAAATTATCAATAAATACACTAGGAAGCGATAAAATGACACTAAAAGAACTTGGCATAGGACAGAGTGCCAGAATACTTACAGTAGGCGGTGAGGGCGCACTGCGCCAGCATTTCCTGGATATGGGAGTAATCCCAAAAGCCGAAGTAACAGTTATCAAATTTGCACCGATGGGAGACCCGATGGAGCTTCAGGTGCACGGCTATGAGCTCACATTGAGGCTTGATGATGCGGCACAGATTGAGGTAGAATTAATTGACAGCCGTTCAAGAAAGCATGAGGGCCCTAAAAAGATAAGCAACACAGCCCATCCCGGACTTGGTGAGGAGGGCAAATACCATGTGAAGGGCAGTGGCAATCCCCTTCCGGATGGTGAGAAGCTCACATACGCACTTGTGGGAAACCAAAACTGCGGCAAGACAACACTTTTCAACCAGCTTACAGGCTCAAACCAGCATGTGGGCAATTTCCCGGGAGTGACGGTGGACAGAAAGGATGGCTCTATTAAAGAACATCCGGATACATCAATCACAGATTTACCGGGCATTTACTCAATGAGCCCATATACTAGTGAGGAGATTGTGTCGAGAAACTTTGTGCTCGATAACAAGCCAAAGGCCATAATAAATATTGTAGATGCGACAAATATCGAGAGAAACCTGTATCTGACCATGCAGCTTCTTGAGATGGATATACCGATGGTTATCGCTCTAAATATGATGGATGAGGTGACGGCAAACTCAGGCTCAATCGATGTAAATAAAATCGAGGGACTGTTAGGAGTGCCTGTTGTACCGATTTCTGCCGCAAAGAATCAGGGTGTTGATGAGCTGGTGCGCCATGCAATACACATTGCAAAGTATCAGGAGCGCCCCGGCAGACAGGATTTCTGTGATGAGAATGATTTTGGCGGTGCCGTGCACAGATGTATACACGCGGTCAGTCACCTGATTGAGGATCATGCAAAGCTCGCCGGAGTCCCGATTCGCTTTGCTGCTACCAAAATTATCGAGGGAGATGCACTTATATTAGAGCAGCTTCATCTTGATGAGAATGAGAAAGAGGCAATAGAGCATCTGATTGTCCAGATGGAGAAGGAGCGAGGCCTTGACAGAAGCGCTGCAATTGCGGATATGCGCTTTACATTTATTGAGAAAATATGTGAGAGCACCGTGGTAAAACCGAAGGAGAGCAGGGAGCGTATCAGGAGTGAACGCATCGACCGTGTTCTTACAGGCAAATACACGGCAATACCGTGCTTTATAGTGATAATGCTTGCTGTATTTTATCTCACCTTCAACGTAATCGGAGCAGGACTTCAGTGGCTTTTGGAGCAGGGCATAGGAGCACTGACCGCACTGACGGATAAGGCACTCACAGCGGCAGGTGTGAATGAGGTGCTGCACGGACTGGTAATAGACGGCATCTTTCAGGGTGTCGGAAGCGTATTAAGCTTTTTGCCGATTATCGTGACACTGTTCTTTTTCTTATCACTCATGGAGGACAGCGGATACATAGCGAGGGTTGCATTCTTCATGGACAAGCTCCTTCGTAAGATAGGACTTTCCGGACGAAGCATAGTACCAATGCTCATAGGCTTCGGCTGTACGGTGCCGGCTGTCATGGCGACACGTACACTGCCAAGTGAGAGAGACCGTAGAATGACTATACTCCTCACACCGTTTATGAGCTGTTCGGCAAAATTGCCAATTTATGCATTCTTTGTTAGTGCATTTTTCCCGAAGCATGGCGGACTTGTCATGGGAGGACTGTATTTCATTGGAATAATTGTCGGAATACTTTTCGCATTTATCTACAGAAAGACTCTGTTCAGGGGTGACGCAGTGCCGTTTGTCATGGAACTGCCAAACTACAGGATGCCGGGCGCAAAGAATGTGTGCCAGCTCCTCTGGGAAAAGGCAAAGGACTTTTTGCAGAAGGCATTTACAGTAATACTTATTGCAACAATGCTGATATGGTTCTTACAGAGCTTTGACATACACTTTAACATGGTAACAGACTCAAAGGACAGCATGCTTGCTGCTATTTCAAGTATTATCGTGCCTGTCTTTAAGCCTCTGGGACTCGGAGACTGGCGTATATGCACGTCACTTATCAGCGGACTCATGGCAAAGGAGAGCGTGGTATCAACACTTGAGATACTGTTTGGCGGAACGGTTACGACAGCACTCACAACACTTTCAGCGGCATCTCTTCTGGTGTTCTCGCTGCTCTACAGCCCATGCGTGGCTGCTATGGCATCCATAAAGAGAGAGCTGGGTGCAAAGTGGGCAGTCAGCGTGGTGCTTTTGCAGTGTGCGATTGCATGGGTGGCAGCATTTATTGTAAGAGTTATTGGACTGCTTGTGATGTAATTAAAAACAGACTATTCAGAACCACTGAGAACCAAAAAGATGATGTGTCATGCTTGCATGTAAGCAACAGGTTTTCTTGTTCTCAAGGTGGTTCTGAATAGTTACAAAAAATATAAAAGGAGATATGTGATGGAGATTAAACTGGAAAATGAATCACTTGAGCTCACGATAAACAGCTTCGGAGCAGAGCTTAAAAGCATCACCGGCAAGGAAACAGGTACACAGTATCTGTGGGATGCCGATGAGAAATACTGGAAGAGAAGCGCACCGGTGCTTTTCCCGTTTGTCGGCAGCTTAAAGGACAAGAAGTTTACCGTTGATGGGACAGATTATCCGATGGGACAGCACGGCTTTGCAAGGGATATGGAGTTTGAGCTTGTGTCACAGACAAAGGATGAGGCATGGTTTTTACTTAAATCAAATGATGAGACTCTTGCAAAATATCCGTTTGAGTTTGTGCTCGAAATCGGCTATAAGCTCTCAGGCAGTGAGATAAAAGTGACCTGGAGGGTGACTAATCCTGCGAAAAAGGATTTACTTTTCTCAATAGGTGGTCATCCGGCATTTATGTGTCCGGTCGCAGAGCAGGGAAAGCAGTCAGACTATTATCTGAAGCTTGACACAGACAAAGCAATCACCTACGGACTTATCTGTGACGGAGGCCTTTTAGACAAGGATGACAATCTGCTTAAGGTGGATGCGGATGGATACTGTCAGATAGATGAGCATATGTTTAATAAGGATGCGCTCATAATAGAAAACAGACAGGCTTCAAAGGTGAGCCTGTGTACACCGGATAAGAAGCCATACCTTACGGTGTCCTTTGATGCGCCTTTATTTGGTCTGTGGTCACCGGCAGGAATGGGAGCACCGTTTATCTGTATTGAGCCGTGGTACGGCCGATGCGACAGAGCAGGCTTTGCCGGAGAATTAAAGGACAGGGAGTATGGTAATTCGCTGGCACATGGTGAGAAATTTGAGAAGTCATATACGATTGCAATTGAGCTGTAGATTTTCTTGTTCTCAATGTGACTTAAATAGTTACAAACATAAATATAAGATATAGTTAGAATCGGGGGCCGGCTTTCTTAAGGCCGGCCTGAAGCAGCCATTTCTGATCAATTTTCTTAAGATCTTCACCGAATCTGACATGCAGCCGAACTGAGCCTTCGAGCTGCTCGATATGTTCAATGGTGCCCTTGCCGAACTTTGGATGATTGACATCGTCATTGATATTAAATTTTACAGTACTGTTTTTCTTTTTGCGGTATTCCTGCTCGCGTGAATATGTGTCGCGGATAGGAATACTCTTGTCAGTAATTTTCTTTTTGAGAACCTTATCATAATCGTGCTTAATAAGTCCTTCACCGGCTTTGTAGTAAGGAGTGGGAGCTGCTCCGATAAGTGAGCAGCAGTATTTCCACGCACTTCCGTGGATGCCGGGCTGCCAGTTGTATTTGTCCGGGATGTCCATATTGTACTGCATATAGTGGGCATATTCATGCTTATATAAATCCATCCTGTCATCCTTTGACAAGGGCTTTGCCACACAGTAGCCAATGAAAAGCAGCGAAAAATGGAATTCTTCTTCATCCTGCCCAAAGCCCGGAGTGTATGCACCGAGCCTGTCCGTATCAAAGCCAAAGGTGATAGGAACCTTTGCACCGTTAAGCCCAAGCTGTCTGTCGAGCTTCTGGTAGAGAAAGCGGATTTCCGCAAGGTGTATTTTTGTTTCGTTTTCGAGTAGTTGTCGTAAATTGTTGTCTATGTTCATAAGTATATCTCTCTAAAAAATCAGTTTGTTTTCAATACAGTAATAATATATTCCGTCATCCTCAACTGATTTGCATACAAAATCAGCCTTAGCCTTGACTTCGTCCTTTGCATTGCCCATGGCAATACCCATGCCTACGGCCTCAAGCATTTCAATATCGTTATGTCCGTCACCGAAAGCGATGGCTTCATCTTTTGAGAAACCATAATGCCTAAGCACTGCAGCAACAGCATTGCCTTTGCCGCTGTTAAGCGGAATAATATCAACGGCCTTATCCCACCATGCAGTTATCTGTGAGTGGGGCGCGCCGGATAGAATCTGTGAGTGCTCATCTTTTTGGCAGGAGCACATAATCTGATATATATCAGTCCTGCTTATCTCGTCAAAATTGTCAGCGATTTTAAGCTTTTCGCTGCCGAAGGCAAAGTACTGCTCTAAATCAGGGTCGGTACCGTTTGTGATAATCATATGCTCGTTGCTGATTGCAATGGCGCGGTTCATCTGCTTTAGATTGGAAATTATCTGATATTTGTCATGCTCATTAATAGGATTTTTGAAGATGATATCATTGCCTTTGGTGACGAATGAGCCGTTAAAGGTGAGCAGGACATCAAAATCAATTCCATCAAAATGAGGCACACCTGTGTAGCCTCTTCCGGTAGCCATACAAAGAATGATGCCATTTTGGTGGAGCTGCCTAAGTGCAGCAGCAGTGTTTGCTGATAATTCTTTATGTCCCAGCCGAAGCAGGGTGCCATCCACATCAAAGAATGCTATTTTAATCATAATTCACCTACCTGTTTTAATAATGTTTTTACTATAACGTAAGGTTCGTAAGCTGGAGCCTTTTGATTAGTCTTTCAATTCTTTTTCACCATATCCTTCTCTGAGAGTAAGAAAATCAAAATTATATGGGTCTTTTGTGATTTCTCTGGCGAGATCACTGCCAATATCAGGAGGCAGCTTTTCAAAATTTGTAATGGATTTGCCTTCTCTTGCTTGTAGACATATTCGTGTTTTTGAATCGTCAACAAGTTGTAGACGATTTGAATTATTGTATAAATCGTAAAAATATTTCATATATTTTAAATTGGTTACAGAAAATGATTTTACATCAGGTAGTGCATCCTGCAAATCAAGACTAAGATTTTTGAAAAAAGATTTTTCTTTAATTCATTTTGAATATTCCGTATTAGTTTTAATGATTTCACTCATTATGTGGAAATCTCCTGACATAATTCCCTCAATCTGTTCATTATTCAATAAATGTAATCTTATAAAGATTTTATCCGTTTACATAAATATGGTCAAGTATAGAAAATCTAAAAGCATAATTTCGTACAGAATCTTAGTCGCGAAGCGTAGCGAGGGCGAAAGTGCGTGTCTCCCCAACAGTCCCCGGCTTACGTACCGACCTACGACCAATGCGCAAAAGTTGCGTATAAAAACGCGCACCTAATCCCTTGTTTGTGAAAAATGCTTGAAAACAAAAGTTAAAAAATGTCGAAATTGCACATTGACATAATCGCAATGCTGTAATATACTAAGTTCAGAACAAACGGTTGCGCGAAAAACGCACCTAAGAAATAAATTAAATTACAAGCAAATGGAGGAAACAACGGATGGACAAATTTATTGTTAACATCATTCACCGCCCTGAGATGGTGCCTGAGTACTCAGCAACAGTGACAGGACAGGGAAAAGAAGAGGATATTGGAGATAAGAAGCTTATCACAGAGTCACTCGACATCTTCAAGACACAGCAGAGACTTGCACATGAGGCTGGACTCAAAACTACAATCCAGATGACATATGCTTCACTTTTTAATGATGAGGCAGTAGAGCTTGCAAAGCAGGATCACGAGAAATACGGTGATGAGATAGCACTTTCACTCCTTGGACTTCCGTGTGAGGAGTTTAGAGAGAAGTATAAGACAAAGGATTTCTGCATCTGGATGTTCTCAATGGAGGACAAGAAAGCTATCGTAAATGATGTTTTCGAGAAATTCCACGACAGATTCGGTTTCTATCCTGAGTCAACAGGCTCATACTATATGGATGCAGACCTTACAAACTACATAAAAGAAAAATACCCAATGGTAAAATGTGCAGTTGCAACATGCTGGGAGGAGGGCCCTAAGGCATACCACACATGTAACAACTCATGGTACACACTCTTTGACGGAGGCCCATGGGCACCATGGATTCCATCAAAGCAGAACACACATGCGCCGGCAGCAAATAAGGAAGAGGATAGCGGAATCGTAGCAATTCCACATCTCTCACGTGACCTTATTGCATGCTATGACGGAAACGGCTCAAACTTCGGAACACATCCACAGAACGTGCTTCGTGGAATGATTTATGATACAAAGACATGGGAGTATCCATATCTTTACAACCTCATCGACCAGTACAGAGACCTTGCAAAATACAATAACGGATATTCATACAACATGATGTTCGTAGGACCTGGCTGGATGAACAAGATGGGACGCTGGGAGCAGCCATATGAGCTTCTCTTAAAGTCATACACAGACGGCTGTAATTACTATGGCAAGTTAAAGAAAGAGGGTAAGCTCATCGACATGACAATGTCAGAGTTCGCTGATTACTTCAGAGAGAAGAAGGGTGTCAACGCAGGTAACTACAATGAGCCTGAGTGTGCACCATGGAGAGATATCCTTTACGGCTCAGACAAGCAGCTCTTCTGGTACTGTGACCCATACATGAGAGCATGCGTAAACATGGATCAGGGTGGAGCAATCGTAGACCTTCGTCCATACGTTGCAAAGCTTGAGTGGCCGGTAGGAATCGGAACAAAGCATGTACAGGATGCATCTTATCCATTCCTTATTCAGGAGAAATATAGAGCAGGATACTTTACACACTATGCAGGAGCTGGAACAGTAAGAAGTGCCAAGCTTTCACACAACGGTGAGGAGGTTGACCTGTGTCTCTGTCCTACACACAGCCATTTTTCAGAGGAAGTTATTGATGGCAAGAAGACAAGAATCCTTACACTTGATCCTGTAGATATTGAGTTTTATGATGTTAAGCTTACTCTTCAGACAAAGGAATACTTTGAGGAGGGCTCATCAAACATCAAGATTGAGCGTAATATCCTTAGCATGAGTGATCCAAATGCAGAGGTTTATCTCGATGAGTACATCACAGCATGCTACGGAACAACAGAGTATCCTGAGGATATGACAGGCATCACACTTACATGTGAGGGAGAAAACCCACAGAGCATCAATTATGAGTACAAGTGTCGTGATGCAAAGGTTGACGGAGCAACTGCAGTAAGCGCAGTAATTCCTGCAATTCAGACAAAGGTTTCGCTCACACCATCTGCAAAGGCAGAGGGATACATTGAGGAAGGATATGCATTCTCTCCAATGTTCAAGCTTGGTTACAAGAAACAGATTAAAGACAAGGAGGTATTTGCAACATGGCTCAACTTGGAAAAGGTAAATTAAACTACAGATGTCCTATATGTTTTATGAGGGATCTTGATATTGATATGTTCTATAATAAGGAAACAGGTATTTATAGCTGCATCCGCTGTCAGTTCAGAGGTACAGAGGAAGAGGTACTTCAGGGCAACGAGGATGTCCGCAAGAAGTACAAGGCTATGTACAAGAGATTCGACAAGTTCGATTTTGATTAAAGTAGTGATTAGTACGCTGCTGCTATAATAGCAGCAGCGTATTTTGCATTTCGCTACAAAGGAGAGTATATATGGCGAAAAGAAAAAAAGACACGATGGAATTCAGATTTTATGAGCTGCCACAGGGAGAATCTGCACTTGTGCTGTGTGGAGAATCATGGAAGAGAGTGTATGGTCATGATGAATTACACCTGCATTTCCATAATCTGCTTGAAATCGGCATCTGCCGCGAGGGAGATGGAAATATGTATCTGGATGAGGATATTTACCAGTATCATGACGGCGATATCACATTTATACCTGAGAATTTTCCGCATGTTACAGTCAGCTATGGTGAGGTGGTAAATTTCTGGGAGTATATTTTCATTGACCTGCGCTCTGTGATAGAAGAAATGTTTCCAAACAATGCGGCATTCCAGAATGATGCAGTTTCGACCATCTCAAAAAAAGCATTTATGACCAATGTATACCAAAGCCCGGTTGTGGCCGGATATATAAATTCCATCATTAGGGAAACTAATGAGCACAAGGAATATTCCCAGAGAACAATAAAGCTTCTTGTGCAGGGAATTGTAATTGAATTGCTGCGCAAGTATGATGAGCTGCCGGAGGAAGATAATGATGTCGTAAAGGGCACTAATATGTCACAGATAGCCACGGCGCTTGACTATATGAATAAGCATTACAGTGAAACAATAAAGGCAGGGGAGCTTTCGTCACTGTGCAATATGAGTGAGACTCATTTCAGGAGACTGTTTGAATCATATATCAATATGCCGCCTATGGAGTATCTGAATCTGATAAGAGTGCAGAAGGCATGCGAGCTTATGAAAAAGACAAATGAGCCGATGGAGCTTATTGCACAAAAATGTGGATTTACAACTCAGTCAACTTTTAACCGTAATTTCCGCAAATTTTTGAACACTTCGCCATATCAGTGGAAGATAAATCCTGAAAATTATGAGCATAAACTACTCAATTTTAGGATATCTGCACTAAAGGGATGGTAGAAAACATGTCTTTTCGCATATTTTTGTACATTTATGTTTGAATATGCATATAATTGTGTGGAATTTGTTAACACAGAAACAACGTATATGGTTATAATGACTATGTAATCAAGAAACGGACAAATATTCGTAGTCAAAATGCCCAATTAAAATAATATGATTATGAATGAATTGTAAACGTAGTATTGCAGAAACATCATTTTTATTAGGGAGGAAGAAAAATGAAAAAGAAAGTAGTTTCATTATTACTCGTAACAACAATGGTTGCCTCACTTGCAGCCGGATGTGGAGACTCATCTTCATCAGGAGATGGCACAGAAAAGACAGGTAAGAAGGTAGAGACAGTAGATGACGGCCATACACTTACAGCCTGGGCTTGGGATCCAAACTTCAATATCCCGGCACTCAAAGCAGCAGCAGAGGATTACAAGAAAAATGTAGATCCTGATTTTGTACTCAATATCGAGGAGCAGTCAGGGTCATCTGACATTGAGACAGCAATTACAACAGCAGGCTCAGCTGGGGATTACAGTACACTTCCTGACATCGTATTATTCCAGGATCACTACTTCCGGCAGTACCATACAAATTATCCTGATGCATGGGTATCAGCAAATGATGCAGATGTTAAGTGGGATGATTTCAGTCAGGAGAAGTTATCATTCTCTACAATCGACGGAGAGCACTTTGGATTCCCTGTTGATAACGGAACAGTAATCTTTGCTTACAGAACAGATCTTCTTGAGCAGGCAGGATACACAATCGATGATATGACAGGTATCTCTTGGAAGGATTTCATCGAGGTAGGTAAGAAAGTATACGAGAAGACAGGAAAATACTTACTTTGCATGGATGGAGACGGAAACGATTTATTCTACATGATGCTTCAGGCAGAGGGTGAGTCACAGTTCAAGGATGGCAAGCCAAAATTTGTAGACAATGCTAAATTAAAAGAAATCATGCAGGTACTTAAGGATATGATCGACAACAATGTTCTTTACCTTGCAAATAACTGGTCAGATTACACAGATCAGGTTATTCAGGGAGACATGGTTGCAGGCGTTATGAACGGAAACTGGATCATTCCTACAATCGAGAAGGTTACAGACAACAGTGGAAAGTGGGAGATTACATCTCTTCCAACACTTGAGGGTGGTGAAGGCTATGCATCAAACGGTGGTTCTTCACTTTACATCACAAGCAACTGCAAGCAGGCAGACCTTGCTAAGAAATTCTTAGCATATACATTCGGTGGCGGATCTTATACAGACAAGGGTGTATCTGAGACATATGACAATGCTCTTAAGAATGGTGGTGTTATCACTACATATACACCTGCAGGCAAGTCAGAGGTTTACAACGAGGGTGTTGAGTATTTCAACAACCAGCCAATTTACGCTAAGATCGTTGAGATGGGTGCAAATGTTAAGATAATCGAGCAGAGCGATTTCCACTACGATGCACGTAAGAAGCTTGCTACAGCACTTATCAATATTACTCAGAATGGTGCAGATATCGATTCAGAGATAAAGACAGCAGAGGATGACCTTAAATTCACAATGGGACTTTAATCTGTTAGCTTGATGGCAAATGTACAGGGAGCCATTAAATGGCTCCCTGTTTTTTCTCAAAGACTTATAGTTAGGAGGCCTTTACAGTGAAAAATAAGAAAAAAGGAATGAGCATAACCGGTAAACAAAGGGCAGCCGGCTGGATGTATCTGGCTCCGGCAACAATACTCATTTTCATAATGAGCTTCTGGCCTATTATCCAGGCTGTTATTACATCATTTAAAACCGGTTCAAGTGCAAATATGCAGTGGGCTAATCCATTTGCCTACAATTACACAAGAATGTTTCAGGATGCGGTTTTCAAGAGATCTATCGGAAACACATTCCTATATTTAATTATCGAAGTTCCAATCATGCTTGTACTGGCAATTTTACTGGCACAGTTACTTAACAACAAGCATCTTAAATTTAAAGGACTTTTCCGTACATGTGTATTTTTACCATGTGCAACATCACTCGTATCATATGCATTGATTTTTAAATCGCTTTTTGCAACACAGGGACTTATCAATACAATCCTTGTTAAACTTGGAATATTAGAGAATAACTTTAACTTCCTTGGTACAGGCTGGAGTGCTAAGATTATTATCATAGTAGCTCTTATCTGGAGATGGACAGGATATAATATGGTGTTCTTTTTAGCAGGTCTCCAGAATATTGAGTATTCTGTTTACGAGGCGGCAAAGATAGATGGAGCAAGCGGCTGGAGAACCTTCTGGTCTATCACGGTTCCTCTTCTTAGACCTACAATTGTTATGACAACTATCATGTCAATAAACGGTACATTACAGCTCTTCGACGAGTCTGTAAACCTGACAAAGGGTGGACCTGCAAATGCGACAATCACCATGTCACATTATATCTATAACGGCTCGTTTGGTGAAGGCGTTGCAAACTTTGGATATGCATCAGCAATGTCTGTTATCGTATTCATCATGGTTGCTATACTGGCATTTATCAATCTGAAAGTAGGTGACAAGCGTGACTAAGAAAAAACATGGATCATCAATACAAAAAAGGCTTATACCTTCATACATTTTTCTTGTAATAGTTTCGTTCATCTCAGTATTTCCGTTTTTCTGGATGATATCGGCAGCGACCAACAAGTCTATTGACATTGCAAGAGGTAGAATTGCATTTGGTGGCTATGCCCTTGAGAACTTAAAGAAACTGTTTGCATCACAGAACGTTGCACTTGGAATGAAAAACTCACTTATCAATGCAACAGTTCAGACAATTATAGCACTGCTTGTCTGCTCACTTGCCGGTTACGGCTTTGAGCTCTATCATGACAAGGCAAAGGATAAGCTGTTCTCAGTTTTACTTCTTGCCATGATGATTCCGCAGGTAGCTACACTTATTCCTCTGTTCAAGATGATGTCAAAGCTCGGCTTTATAAATACGGTATGGGGCTTCATGCTCCCGGCTATTTCAACGCCGTTCCTCATCATGATGTTCAGACAGAATTCGAGAAACTTCCCAGTCGATATAATGGAGGCGGCACGAATTGACGGACTCAGTGAGATTGGTATTTTCTTCAAGATGTATATGCCTGTACAGAAATCAACATATGCAGCAGCTGCAGTTATCACATTCATGAATGCATGGAACTCATACCTGTGGCCAAAGGTAATCCTCAATAAGCCTGATGCTATCACAATGCCAATGCTTATTGCAAACCTCGCAGCAGGATATACAGTAGATTACGGTGTACTGATGATGGGCGTTCTTTTCTGCTCCATCCCTACAATGCTCGTATTCTTTGTGCTCCAGAAGCAGTTTGCAGAGGGAATTACAGGATCTGTTAAATAAAAGTAAAATAATATTGTTAAAAATCAAGAAGGCAAATAATATTTATTATTTGCCTTCGTCTTATAAGAGGCTTTGTGTTTAAAACAGACATGTATCAAATAATAAATACAGTAGATAGGAGTGTATAAAATATGAGTAATTTTGATTCAAATATCATTAAGAATCCGGAAATATTTGAGCAGAACAGACTTGCGGCTCATTCGGATCATGTGTGCTATAAAAATGAACTGGAGAAAATTAAAGGAAAATCAAGCCTGAGATATGATATGAACGGCTTATGGAAGTTTGCATATGCAAAGAATCAGTCCCTGGCTCCTTGTGGCTTTGAGGCAGCTGATTATGATTGCAAAGGCTGGGATGAAATCAGGGTTCCGGCACATATCCAGATGGAAGGCTATGACGTGCCAATCTATACGAATACCACATATCCGTGGGAGGCTGATGAGTTTATAAAGCCGGGCGAGGTACCTGAGATTTTTAATCCGGTTGCAAGCTATGTGAAGTATTTCACAATCCCTGAGAATATGAAGAATAAGAGGGTGTGTATTTCATTCCAGGGAGTGGAGAGCGGTTTTGCACTCTGGCTGAATGGACACTATGTCGGCTACAGTGAGGACACATTTGATCCGTCTGATTTCGAGCTGACTGATTATATTGTCGAGGGTGAGAACAAGCTTGCGGTCAGAGTATGGAAATGGACATCAAGCAGCTGGTGTGAAGATCAGGATTTTTACAGATTTTCAGGCATTTTCAGAGATGTATTTTTGTATGCCGTTCCTTGTGCACATGTGGAGGATCTGTCAGTTGTTCCTACACTTAATGATACCTTTGACGAGGGCACACTTAGTGTGTCAATAAAGGCAGATGGTGATGGTATTGCAAGTGTAAAGCTTTATGAGCTGGGCGATTTGTCTGTGGAAAAATATGACAGGGCAAAGCTTTTATTGGAAGAGTTTGATATAGAGCTTAGGAATAAGGAAATTTGCGAGGGCTCATGTAATGTGAAAAATCCTCTGTTATGGAGCGCTGAAAAGCCGAATCTGTATGAGGTTAAAATTATAGTTAAAGATACGCATGAAAATGAGACTGAGTTTATCAGCCAGCTGGCAGGCTTCAGAAGATTTGAGATGGTAGACGGACTCATGAAGCTAAACGGTAAGCGTATTGTATTTAAGGGTGTAAACCGCCATGAGTTCAGCTCAATAACAGGCCGTGTGCCAAACCGTGATGAGGTGATAAAGGATATTGTCACAATGAAAAAGAACAATATCAATGCTATAAGAACAAGCCATTATCCTGATGATTCCATGCTCTATAAGCTTTGCGATATTTATGGAATCTATATGATAGCTGAGAACAATCTTGAGAGTCATGGCACATGGGAGGCATATAATAAGGGCTATGTTGACCTTGACTTTGTTGTGCCAAAGGACAAGCCACAGTGGAGAGAAATGATGCTGGACCGTGCCAACTCATGCTATCAGAGAGATAAAAATCATCCGGCAATCCTTATCTGGTCATGCGGCAATGAGTCGTTTGGCGGCAAGACAATATATGAGATGTCACAGCTTTTCAGACAGCTTGATAAGCATCGTCTGGTGCATTATGAGGGAGTATTTAACGATAGAAGCTATAATGACACAAGCGACATGGAAAGCCAGATGTATACTCCGGTTGCAGGCATTGAAAAATTCCTGGCAGAGCATCATGAGAAACCGTTTATATGCTGCGAATATACACATGCAATGGGAAATTCCTGCGGTGCTATGCACAAATATACAGAGCTTACAGACCGCGAGCCTAGATATCAGGGCGGATTTATCTGGGATTATATTGACCAGTCAATCTACAAAAAGGACAGATACGGCAAGTGGTTCCTCACATATGGCGGAGATTTCGGCGACAGGCCTACTGATGGTGATTTCAGCGGAAACGGCATCTGTTACGGCGGAGAGAGAGAGGCTTCTCCAAAGATGCAGGAGGTGAAGTTTAATTATCAGAATATCTCGGTTGATTTTGACAGCGACTACATCTTTACAGTCACAAACAAAAATCTCTTTGTAAATACATCGGTTTTTGATGCTTTTGCCATTCTTCTTGCAGACGGTGAGGAGGTTTACAGGACAAAGCTTCAGATATCTGTTCCACCGATGGATAGGGCAAGCTATGAGGTGCCGGTGACTCTTAAAAATTCCATGATAGATATGGACAAAGAGTACTGTATTGTCGTATCATTTGTATTGAAGGAAAACACCATCTGGGAAAAGGCAGGATATGAGATTGCATTCGGACAGCATATGATAAAGAAGCCTGTAAGTGAGTATTCATGCGACAAATCAGTTGAGCTTGTTGTTGGAAACGGAAATATCCTTGTAAGAGGTGAGAACTTTAAGGCACTTTTCTCAAGAATGAATCTGGGAATGGTTTCATATGTATACGGTGGCGTCGAGATGCTTCCAAATACTATCCCACTGCCGAATTTCTGGAGAACACCTACCAACAATGATTCCGGCAACATGATGCCACAGCGCTATGCACAGTGGAAGATTGCCAGCATGTATGTGACCACCAGACAGGATCAGCGCTTTGCAGATACATCACCAAGGGTAGAAAAAAATGATAACAATATCGCCATCACATATACTTATTTCATGCCTACCACACCGCAGAGCTCATGCGAGGTGATATACAGAGTGTTTGGTGATGGAACAATCGAGACAACTCTGTCATATGACCCTGTAAAGGAACTTGGCGATATGCCGGAGTTTGGCATGATGTTCAAGCTGGATGCCGATTATGATACAGTGAAATGGTACGGACTCGGACCACAGGAGACATACGAGGACAGACAGCATGGCGGAAAGTATGGTGTATACGAGAATAAAGTGGCAGAAAACATTGCCGAGTACCTCGTTCCGCAGGAGAGCGGCAACAAGTGCAGAGTAAGATATGCAAAGGTAATGGATAAGAAGGGCAGAGGCATGCTGTTCTTTGGTGATGAGCTTTCGTTCTCGGCACTGCCATATACACCACATGAGCTGGAAAATGCTGCACATCACTTTGAGCTTCCACCTGTACACTATACTGTTGTCCGTGTGGCAAAGAAGCAGATGGGTGTAGGCGGAGACGACAGCTGGGGCTCACATACTCATCCGGAGTACCTGCTTGATGCCTCAGAGAAAATGGAATTCACATTCTGTTTCCGCGGAATCTAGCATTTTAAGGTTGTAAGGAATATTATTACGCATTTTGAGAGCAGGGACTACTACTGGGGACTGCTCTCATGGTGTAAATAAATGATATAAGGATAAATGATATAAGGATAAATGATATAAGAATTAAGGAGAATTAAAATGTCAAAATTTATTAAGGGTATGGATTTATCAACCTTGCTCGAGCTGGAACGCTGCGGAGCAAAATACTACGAGGATGGAAAGGAGAAGGATATTCTTGACATCATGAAGGAGCATGATGTTGATACAATCCGTCTTCGTCTGTGGAACGACCCAAAATCAGAGGAGGGTGAGCCTTACGGTGCGGGTAACAATGACCTGGCTGAGACTATCGCTATCGGAAAAAAGGTTACAGATGCAGGCTTTGGAGTGCTTTTGAATTTCCACTACAGTGATTTCTGGGCAGACCCGGGAAAGCAGATTAAGCCAAAGGCATGGAAAGATTTCGGTGTGGACGAGCTGGAGCAGGCTGTATATGATTTTACACTTGAAAATCTGACAAAGATTATTGAGGCAGGTGTAAATGTCACAATGATTCAGGTAGGTAATGAGCTTTCAAACGGACTTTTGTGGCCTGAGGGAAAGGTACCTAACTACGATAATATAGCAAAATTTGTGAATGCCGGAATACGTGCCTGCCGCAAGGTAAATGCTGATATTCCGATTATGATTCACCTCGATAATGGTGGAAACAATGAGCTTTATGTCAGATGGTTTACAAACTTCATCGAAAGAGGAGAGGAGTTTGAGTATATTGGATTGTCATACTATCCTTTCTGGCACGGCTCTCTCGATCAGCTTGAGTTCAATATGAACGATATTGCAAAGCGTTTCAATAAGGACCTTATCATAGCTGAGGTATCCATGGGCTTTACAATGGACAGCTACCAGGAGTACGAGAAGCTTGCTGATTCTGAGCGTAAGGGTTATGCGACAAAACCGGAGCTTGTTGAGAAGATAGATTATCCTATGACTATTGAGGGACAGGCTGACTTTACAAAAGATTTCTTAAACAGAGTGGCAAATGTGGTGGATGACCACGGAAAAGGATTTTTCTGGTGGGAGCCAGCGTGGATTCCTGTACCGGGCTCAGGCTGGGCTACACCTGCTTCACTTAAGTACATGAATGATCCGGGACCATGCGGCAATGAGTGGGCAAACCAGGCACTTTTTGACTATGATGGAAATGTGCTGCCGGCACTTGATGTTATTAAGAATTTTAAAAAATAAAATAATAACATATGTAATTTTGTTGCATGATTTGATTTGTTATGTTGCATTTTCAGTCGGATGTATTGCAATGTAAAAATGTGCAGTTATAATAGAGTTATAAAGAAAGAACGAATTATTTTAACTATCAATTTAACGCAAATACAATCAGCAAAGGAGAAGAAAAAATGATACAGCAGAACGTATTAGACAAATTCAAGGAGCTTTTTGGAGCAGATGGGGATATCAGAGTATATTTTGCTCCGGGACGTGTAAATCTGATCGGTGAGCACACTGACTACAATGGAGGACATGTGTTCCCTTGTGCACTGACCATCGGTACATATATGGCAGCAAGAAAGCGCGATGACAGGAAGCTTCGTTTCTACTCTATGAATTTTGACAATCTGGGTGTGGTTGAGTCATCACTTGATGAGTTTACACCTGATCCGGACGGACTTTGGATAAACTATCCAATGGGCGTTATGTGGGCCTTCGAGGGACGCGGAATGAAGCTTGAAAGCGGTCTTGATATTGTTTTATTCGGAAATATTCCAAACGGCTCAGGACTTTCTTCATCAGCATCTCTTGAGGTGGTTACAGGATATATGTTAAAGGATATTTACGGCTTTGACGTGACAAATCAGGATATTGCACTTATCGGTCAGTATTCAGAGAACAACTACAACGGCTGTAACTGCGGTATCATGGATCAGTTTGCATCTGCAATGGGCAAAAAGGACAATGCAATTTTCCTTGACTGCAATACTCTTGATTTTGAGTATGCACCAATCGTTTTGGACGGTGCAAAGATCGTGGTTACAAACAGCATGGTTAAGCACAGCCTTGTAACAAGTGCTTACAATGACAGAAGAAATGAGAGTGCACAGGCTCTTAAGGATTTACAGACAGTATGTGACATCAAGACTCTCGGTGACCTGACAGATGAAGAGTTCGAGGCTCATAAGGATGCGATTCAGGATGAGGTTGCACGTAAGAGAGGCAAGCATGCGGTTTATGAGAACCAGCGTACCATCAAGGCTGTTAAGGCACTGAAGGAAAATGATATCGAGACATTTGGAAAGCTTATGAATGCTTCACATGTATCACTTCGTGATGATTATGAGACATCATGTCCTGAGGTTGACGTACTTGTTGATGAGGCATGGAAGATTCCGGGTGTTATCGGATCACGAATCACAGGCGGCGGCTTTGGAGGCTGCACAGTCAGCATAGTAAAGGACGAGGCTATTGATCAGTTTAAGGCAAACCTGACAAAGGCCTATGAAGAGAAGGTTGGAAAGACACCTGAGTTTTATGTTGTTTCAATCGGAGACGGACCTAGCCGTCTGGCATAAAATTAGCAATATGAAATAACAGTAACGGATAAACAGGTTTTTCCCGACAATGATTAAGGAGCATGACATGATTCAGGAGAGAATATTAGAATTAGTAAAATATGGTCTTACAACAGGACTTGTTGACCCTGCTGATGAGGTATACACAGTAAACAGACTTCTCGAGGTACTCGGAGTGGACGATATTGAGGATGAGACATTTGAAAAGGTAGAGGCTCAGCCTGCATGGACACAGGAAGAGGCAGAGGAGAAGCTTGAGGGTATACTCGAGGATATGATGACATACGCATATGACAATGGCATCATGAAAGAAAACAGCATTGTATACAAGGATCTTTTTGATACAAAGCTGATGGGCTGCCTTGTAAATGCACCAAGCGTGATCAGAGCTCGCTTTAAGGATTTATACGACAATGAGTCTTCACTTGCGGCAACCGATTATTTTTACAAATTAAGCTGTGACAGCAATTATATCAGAAGACAGCGCATAAAGAAGGATATGAAATGGACCACAGACACAGAGTATGGCACACTTGATGTGACAATCAATCTCTCAAAGCCAGAGAAGGATCCAAAGGCAATTGCTGCCGCTAAAAATGCTAAGCAGAGCGCATATCCAAAGTGCCAGCTTTGTAAGGAAAATGAGGGCTATGCAGGCCGCGTAAACCATCCTGCAAGAGAAAACCACAGAATTATCCCTGTTACAATAAACAACAGCCAGTGGTTTTTCCAGTACTCACCATATGTATACTACAATGAGCACTGTATCGTGTTCAATTCAAAGCATACACCGATGAAAATCGAGCGTGCCACATTTGGAAAGCTGCTTGATTTTGTGACACAGTTTCCACACTATTTTGTAGGCTCAAATGCAGATCTGCCAATCGTTGGAGGCTCTATCTTAAGTCACGACCATTTCCAGGGCGGACACTATACCTTCGCTATGGCAAAGGCTCCGATAGAGAAAAAAATCACATTCAAGGGCTACGAGGATGTTGAAGCAGGTATCGTAAAATGGCCTATGTCTGTTATCAGAATCAAGTCGGCAGACAGGGATAAGCTTATTGATCTTGCAGATAAGATTCTTCTTGCATGGAGAGGCTATACAGATGAAGAAGCATTTATTTTTGCAGAGACAGATGGAGAGCCACACAACACTATCACACCTATAGCAAGACGTCGTGACGGAGACTATGAGCTTGACCTTGTGCTCAGAAACAACATCACAACAGAGGAGCATCCGCTTGGCGTATATCATCCGCATGCCCACCTTCATCACATAAAGAAGGAGAATATCGGACTTATCGAGGTAATGGGACTTGCAGTGCTTCCGGCCAGATTAAAAGGTGAGATGGCAGAGCTTAGGGATGCAATCCTTACAAGAAAGGATCTGCATTCGACTGAGACTCTTGCATCACATGCTGACTGGGCTCTTAAGTTTATGTCTAAGTATGATAAGATTGATGAGTCTAATATTGATGGTATCATCAATGAGGAGATTGGACTTGTATTTAAAGAAGTGCTTGAGTGTGCAGGAGTGTACAAGTGCACTGATGAGGGACGTGCAGCGTTCCAAAAATTTATAGATGCGGTAAATGCATAAGATTTTCAATTACCTTTTTATAATGCGGAAAGCACCGGCGAACATACTATATATTTCGCAAGTACTACGTAGCTAAGAAGCAGTAAGAATTATGATTTAGTGTGTTTAGACCATGACACAACCGGCTTTTATGTGCCGTCCATGGCACATAACGCCTTGCCCCAGCGTCCATGCTGGGGCATTGTTGTAGGTGGACATAATTCTAACTGCGTCTAAGCTGCTTCGTAAAGCTCAATATATAGCATGTTCGCCGGTGCTTTCCTTAGGTTGTGAAATAAATTAATTTTTAAATACACTATTAAATACATCATTGGTAATGACTTTTTACTAAAGACTTGTAACTTGACTAGATTTTGCTTTCTGCAATTTATGCAGGCAGTGGATGAATGCAGGCACCAGGAAGGCATCTGCGAAAATCCATGCGAGTGGGCTTGCAAAGCAGGCGGCAGAAAAGCCGAATATCGGTACAAATACAAGTCCGATGAGCGAACGAGCAATCATTTCTGCTACTCCTGCAAACATTGCAAAACCTGAAAAGCCCATGCCCTGTATGGTGAAACGGACTGTGTTTACCAGAACGAGCGGGATGTAGAAAAATGCATTTATCAGCAGAAACTGATGAGCCTGTGCGACAACCTCTGTTTCGCTTGGTGATACAAACAGGTAAATCAGATAGTTGGCTATAAACAGCAGTGCCACAAAAATCAAAACCGAATAGATCGATCCTATAACTGAGGCTGAAATAAGCCCCTTCTTTACACGTTCAAATTTGGCTGCGCCGACATTTTGTCCACTGTAGGTGGCCATTGTGGAGCCGAGTGCGTCAAATGGACACATCATAAACATTGAAATACGGCTGGCAGCAGTCATTGAGGCAACTGCGATGGAGCCTAAGCCGTTTACGGCAGTCTGCAGTATGACGCTGCCTATAGCGGTTATCGAATACTGAAAGCCCATAGGAAGTCCCATGACCATCAGATTTCTGACATATGAAGAGTCAAGCTCCAAATCGTCTCTGCTTACATGCAGCAGAGGTACCTTTTTTGCTATGTAAATGATGCACAGCACTCCTGATATACCCTGTGACAGTACGGTTGCAAAAGCCGCTCCAAACACGCCCATGTTAAATACCAGAATGAAAAGTAAATCAAGACCGATATTTAGAACTGCCGCGATTATAAGGAAAATAACAGGTATGACCGAGTTGCCGAGAGATCTCAGATATCCTGACAGCAGATTGTACAGTATTGTGGCAGGAATGCCTGCAAATATGACAATCAGATACTGGTAGGCGAGGTCGTAAATGTCGCCTGGCGTATTCATCCAGGTCAGAATGTGACCACAGAGAAGCACAGTGAGTGCCGTCATGATTATTGCGATAATTACAGAGACAATTCCTGCATTTCCTACATATTTTTTAAGTCCTTTTTCATCCTTGGCACCAAAGCGCTGTGCTATAGGAAGTGAAAAGCCGGCACACACACCCTGGCAGAAGCCGATGATGAGAAAGCAGATGCTTCCGGTAGAGCCGACTGCGGCTAAGGCCGAAACACTTAGAAAACGACCGACGATTATTGTATCCATAAGGCTGTAAACCTGTTGAAAAAGCATTCCGAGAAGCAGCGGAAGGGAAAAGCCCAGAATGAGCCCGGTAGGAGAACCTACAGTGAGATCCTTTGAATTATTTTTAGTCATTATTTATAATCCCCCTTGATTAAAAATAGATAAAAATATATATAAAAATAGTGATTAAGTGTAATATACAACCTTTACAAACATAAGTAAATGAGGTAAAGTAAAATTGTTAGCATTTTTTTGGGTGCATATTTTAAAGTGAATAAAAACGCTGATTTTATGTTTGATATCATGTTTTTTTGAGAAGAAAATTGAATAATCAGTAAATATGTATGGGCTGACATATAATTAAATTTGGAGGAAAAGAATGAGAGACTGGGAAAATAACATTCGAAGGGTTGTACCTTATACACCGGGAGAACAGCCAAAGAATACCTGTGTTATTAAGTTAAATACAAATGAAAATCCATATCCGCCAGCGCCGGGAGTGAAGGAGGTTTTAAGTAATTTCAATACAGATGATTTAAGACTGTATCCTGACCCAAGGGTTGATAAGCTGGTAAATGCAATTGCGGATTTCTATAAGATAGACAGCTCGAAGGTGTTTGTCGGAGTTGGCTCTGATGATGTACTTGCCATGATTTTCATGACATTTTTCAATTCAAAAAAGCCGATACTGTTTCCTGACATTACATATTCATTTTATGATGTGTGGGCAGATATGCTTCGAATCCCTTATGAGCAGCTTCCATTGTCTGATGATTTTTCAATAGTACCGTCAGATTACTATAAGGCAAACGGCGGAGTAGTATTTCCAAACCCTAATGCTCCGACAGGAAAGCTCATGCCTCTTGATGAGATAGAGGATATAATAGAGCATAATCAGGATGTAATTGTCGTGGTAGATGAGGCATATGTGGATTTTGGCGGGGAGAGTGCGCTTCCGCTCATTGACAAATATGATAATGTCATCGTGGTACAGACATTCTCGAAATCACGCTCGCTGGCAGGCTCAAGAGTTGGTTTTGCCATGGCAAGTCCTGTGCTTATCAAGTATCTGAATGATGTGAAATATTCGTTCAACTCATATACAATGGACAGAATCACAATCGAAGCAGCTACAGCAGCGGTAAAAGACAGAGCATACTTTGAAGAGACCACAGCAAAGGTTATAAAGACACGTGAGTGGACAAAGAAAGAGCTTAAGAGGCTTGGCTTTACATTCTGTGACTCAAAGAGCAACTTTATATTTGCAAAGCCTGCAAATGTTTCTGCAACAAAGCTTTTTGAGGACCTTAAGGCAGACAATATATTTGTCAGACATTTCAGCTCACCTGAGCGAATCAACGACTATCTGCGCATATCCATAGGAACTGATGAGCAGATGCATACACTAATTAAATTTTTGGAGAATTATTCATGTTAAAAAAATATATTTACATCTTTTTAATTTCAATGGTACCACTTATTGAACTCAGAGGAGCGGTTCCGGTTTCACAGGTGATGGGGCTGCCGATAGTGCCATCATTTATCGTTTGTATCATTGCAAATATGCTTCCGGTACCAATTATTTATCTTTTTGCAAGAAAGGTTCTCATCTGGGGAGCAGACAAACCAATCATTGGAAGGTTCTTCAGCTTCTGCCTTGAAAAAGGAGAGAAGGGCGGTAAGAAGCTTCAGGCAAAGGCCGGAAGAGGTCTGTTTGTTGCACTTTTACTTTTCGTAGGTATCCCACTTCCGGGAACAGGTGCATGGACAGGAACACTTGCGGCAAGTATCCTTGATATGGATTTCAAGTCAACAGTTGCCGCTGTCATGCTTGGAGTACTGCTCGCCGGCATGATTATGATGATAGTAAGTCTGGCGGGCGTGTCTATATTCCTGTAGAATTTATGGGATGCTCAGGCAATGATTGATTAACAATGCGTTTTCTTCGGCCCTTATTAAACAGTACAAATCCGACCACCAGTGAAACAATTGTAACAGCAATCACAATCACAAAGACAACCACACTATTGCCGGGATCAGGGAAAAATCCTGAAAGTGTGCCCCAAAGGTTGAAAAGCAGATGAAGCCCCATAGAGTAGTAAATAGAGCCACCGCGTTCGCACACATATCCGAGCACGATGCCAAGTGCAAAGGCATATATGCCTTGAATCCAGTTGAGATGGAACAGTCCGAAAAGTGCAGCCTGCATCAGATTGGCAAGAGCAAATGGCAAAGCCTTTCTGGCACAGCGCATGGTCACACCGCGGAATATAAGCTCCTCACAGATTGGCGCCAGTATTACAGAATAAAGTACTGTCACAAAGGTGGTATCTGTGATGCCGGATGTTTCAAAAAGCTTGTTGTACTGCTGCAGCCAATCGGGACGGATGTAGCCGGTTAAGTTTGCGATGAAATTGGCAGCAAACTGTGTACCCGGCACGAGTATGACGATTGCAACAATCATCATGGGATTGAAGGTTTTCTTAGGGGATGGAAGAAAATTACCTTCGTATCTGGCATAGTACCACATGCCAAAAATCGCAATGGTAATGAGTGCATAGATGACCATAATCATCATGTTAAAATTTACAGAGGTAAATGTCTTTTCAAGGCGGTCCGATACGTTTGCAGACGGAAAAGCAAGCTTTCCGACAAAACCCTGTCCAAACACTCCCATGCCCATCATAAAGAATAAGGCGATAGTCTGAATTGCCTCAACTGCAAGCAGTGGGACAAATGTGTAAAAGAAATATCCTACTTTTTTCATTTTCAATTTACTCCATTCTGATTTATTAGGCGATAGTAACATTAGTATAACATATCATAATTTAATTGCAAGAAAGCTGTTTACTTTAAAACTTTAATATGTTAAAATTAAATGTAAATAAATCGCATGAAAAAGGAGAACACGATGAGCAAGAATCTTAAAACAGAAGCAGTAGACCATTTGTTTGATGCTATTTTGTGTCTCAAGGATAGAGCAGAGTGTTATACATTTTTTGAGGATGTTTGTACTGTAAATGAGCTTTTTTCTCTATCACAGAGATTTGAAGTGGCAAAGATGCTTAGAGAGCAGAAGACATATCTTGATATAGCAGAAAAGACCGGGGCTTCCACAGCCACAATCAGCCGTGTGAACAGATCATTAAACTACGGCAACGATGGATATGATATGGTTTTTTCACGCATGGAGGATGGCTCTGACAAAGAGGATTAGTTTATCATAGGGGAAAAAAACAGGCTCATTAATTTGAGCCTGTTTTTTTGCTTTCTTTTCCTGAATGTGTATTTTCATGGGAAGAAGCCGCTTTTTCTTCATTTAGATTGTCAATCATGCGCTCAATCAGCATTTTCTTGATGTAGACATCAAAGCTCAGCATGCAGATAAAGCTGAATGTGTGAAGAAATTTCTGATCCTCATCAGGAAAATCCTCAAATGTCTCACCGGCAATCTTGTATTTCTTGCCGAGATCCTTTAAGAGCTTCTGCGATTCCTCCGCCTCTAAGCTGAAAACCTCAGTATAGACATCCTGCATAGTAAATCCGTCATCATTGCCGAAATACTTCTCGGTAAGAGGATTAAGAATCGAGCGTATATCGTTGATGCTCAATATATTTTTGAAATAATATATAAAAAGCAGTGTGAGCACATGCTCCTTAGAATACTTTTTCTTGTCCGGAGAAGGGAGCAGATTGTTTTTGGCATAGTTGTTTATCATTGTCTTGGTAAGGATTTTGTCGCTTTCATAGCGCTTTGATGCAGCGAGCTGCTCGTCCATGAAGGTTGTGACCTGATCCATGTACAGATCAATGTTTGGTATATCCTCCGGCTTTATGTAATCTATTGATTTAAGCTGCTTTAATAATTCTGATAAAAATTCTTTAACGTCATTCTCCATATCATCACCTCAGGCTTTTATTATATAGTATTGAAAACTATATGACAAGTTTTTTTTGAATTTTCTCATATTGGGTTGTGCAAAACATATGTTTGTGGTATGCTGTAAATAAATTATTTTTGTATTTATGGTTTGTGTGCCTGTAATAAGACTGGAGAATTGAGAGGAAAACAGATGAACTTAGATATGTTGAATGAACAGCAGAGGGAGGCCGTTTTGACCACGGAGGGACCGCTTCTTATTTTAGCGGGGGCAGGCAGTGGCAAGACCAGGGTTCTTACATACAGGACTGCCTACCTGATAGATGAGTGTGGCGTCAATCCTTACAATATCATGGCAATCACCTTTACAAACAAGGCTGCGGGAGAGATGCGTGAGCGAATTGATGATATGGTGGGCTATGGTTCGGAAAGCATATGGGTTTCTACATTCCATTCTACATGTGTGCGTATACTGCGCAGGTATATTGACAGGCTGGGATATGACACGAATTTTACCATATATGATGCTGACGACCAGAAGGCTCTGATGAAGGACATCTGCAAGCGTCTTGAGATAGATACCAAGATGTATAAGGAAAAGATGTTCTTAAATGTCATTTCATCTGCAAAGGATGAGATGATTGATCCGATAGAATTTGAAAACCGCTTCACAGGTGACTTCGTGAAGCGCAAGCAGGCACTTGTATACAAGGAGTATCAGAATGCCCTAAAGCAGAATAACGCACTCGATTTTGATGATTTGCTTGTGAAGACAGTAGAGCTTTTTAAGCTGGATAAAGAGGTGCTGGATTACTATCAGGAGCGCTTCAGATATATCATGGTGGATGAGTATCAGGACACAAACACCGTGCAGTTTGAGCTTATTAGGCTTCTTGCCATGAAGTATAAGAATCTGTGTGTGGTGGGTGATGATGATCAGTCCATTTACAAGTTCAGGGGTGCCAATATCTACAATATCTTAAACTTTGAGAAGCATTTTGAAGATGCAAAGGTCATAAAGCTTGAGCAGAATTACAGGTCTACCCAGAATATCCTGGATGCTGCCAACAGCGTCATTTCCAACAATGTGGGAAGAAAGGACAAGCGCCTTTGGACCGACAACGGAGCAGGAGACAGGATTACCTTTGAACAGCTTGAGAGCGGCTTTGAGGAAGCGGATTATGTGGCGCGCTCGATAGCGAGACTTGTGAGAAAGGGTGAGGCGCGCTATAAGGACTGTGCTGTGCTTTACCGAACCAACGCACAGTCGCGTCTTTTCGAGGAGAAATTTATTGCTGCAAACATCCCATACAAGATTGTCGGCGGTGTGAATTTCTATGCCAGAAAAGAGATAAAGGATATCCTTGCATATTTAAAGACTATTGACAATGGCCATGATGACCTTGCGGTAAAGCGAATAATAAATGTGCCAAAGCGCGGCATCGGAGCCACGAGCATCAATAAGGTGACAGACTATGCTCTTGAGAAGGGGATAGATTTCTATACGGCACTGCGCTATGTCGATGAGGTGCCGGGAATGGCGAGGTCAGCAGGCAAGATAAAGCCGTTTGTGATGTTTATACAGTCACTTCGTGCGAGAGCCGAGATGGATTCGGTTTCGCAGCTCATACAGGCAATAATCGATGAGACCGGCTATGTCGATGAGCTGAAGGCAGAGGGCACGGATGAAGCAGAGCAGCGTATTGAGAATATTGATGAGCTTATAAACAAGGCTGTTGATTACGAGCAGGGGGAGGAGAATCCTACTCTCAGTGGCTTTTTGGAGGAGGTAGCGCTTGTAGCCGATATAGACGGTCTTGACGAAAACAGCGACTATGTGGTTCTTATGACTCTGCACAGTGCTAAGGGACTTGAGTTTCCAAATGTTTATCTGGCGGGTATGGAGGATGGTCTTTTCCCAAGCTATATGTCAATCACGAGTGATGATGCGACAAGCGAGATAGAGGAGGAAAGGCGTCTTGCTTATGTTGGCATCACGAGAGCCAAGGAGCATCTGACCATCACATCTGCACGCATGCGCATGGTGCGTGGAGAGACACAGTTCAACAAAGTATCGCGATTTGTGAAAGAGATTCCGCGTGAGCTTATGGCAGGCGAGGTTTATGAGCCAAAGCGCCGTGACGATGACCTTGAAAGAAATTCGCAGAGCACCTACAGAAAGGCTAAGGAGGCCTTCAAAAAGACACCTACATACGGCACAGAGTATGCGACTACCTTTAATACACAGCGTACAAGGACACCTGTCTACACGCCTGTGAGCAACCAGAAGTCATTTGCCAGTGCCAATACCACCGGAGGCCTTTCATATAAGGTAGGAGACAGGGTATCTCACATCAAGTTTGGCGCGGGAGAGGTCATGGCAATTGTAGAAGGCGGCAGGGATTATGAGGTCACTGTGGACTTTGACAAGGCCGGTACCAAAAAGATGTTTGCTTCATTTGCCAAATTGAAAAAAATTGACTAAAATTATTGTAATTTTTATAGGAAAATTGGATATAATATGCTATAATGGATTTAACAAATAGCATTTGACAATTACTTTTGGAAAAGGAGCGGATTGAATTATGAGTAAAGTTGAAGAATTATTAAAGGACAACAAGCTTGCAGAGAAGCTCAGCATGGCAAAGCTTAATGACCTTCTCAAAAAAGAAGAGGAAGACAAGAAGCCTTCCAAGGCTGTTATCATATTTGCCATCATTGGTGTATTAGTTGCTGTTGCAGCAGCGGCATATGGTATCTACAGGTTTTTTACACCGGATTATTTAGATGATTTCGATGATGAGTATGATGATGAATTCGATGATGATTTCTTCGAGGATGAAGACGATGATGATGCTGAAGAGGAAAAAGAGGCACCAAAGACTAAAGAAGAGAAATAATCGTTTTTAGATAATGGGGGCTACATATGTAGTCCTCATTTTTCTTTATGTGTGAAGCAAGGCATTTGCAGTCAGGCATACAAAGAAATAATAAAGTATAAAGAGAGATAAGAATTACATGAAAAAAGGATTTAGAGGAACAGGAACCGTAGAAAGAGTAGACTTCCCAAACAAGGGAATAGCCGTTACAGATGACGGCGACAGAGTAATTGTGAAAAATACAATTCCGGGACAGAAGGTGGAATTTGTTGTAAATAAAGTAAAGCATCAAAGGGCAGAGGGCAGACTCATGGAGGTAATTGAGAAATCGCCTCTGGAGACAGAAGAACCATGCCCTCACTTTGGAATGTGCGGGGGCTGTACATATCAGACAGTGCCTTACGAAAAGCAGCTAGATATGAAGCTTACCCAGGTGAAAAAGCTAATCTCGGATGCCATCGGCACTGAAAAAGAGGCAGGATATGAGTTTATAGGGATACATGGAAGTCCGAAAAAGAGTGAATACAGAAACAAGATGGAATTTTCCTTCGGTGATGAGTACAAGGATGGTCCTCTTGCGCTTGGCATGCACAAAAGAGGAAGCTTTTATGACCTTGTGACAGTATCGGAGTGTCAGATAGTGGATGAGGATTTCAGGACAATATTAAAGGCAACACTTGATTATTTTTCAAAAAACAATATCCCATATTTCCACAGAGCAACACACAAGGGCTATCTGCGGCATCTGCTTGTCAGAAAGGCAACAAAAACCGGTGAAATCATAGTCGACCTTGTTACCACCACACAGACAGAGGGCTTCAACGAGGAGGAGCTGCTCGCAGGCTTTAGATATGAACTTTTGACCAGGCACTATGACGGCAGATTCAAGGGCGTTTTACACACAAAAAATGACAGCGTGGCAGATGTGGTCAAAAACGAGGGCACAGAGGTGCTCTACGGAGATTCATATTTCTACGAGGAGCTCTTAGGTCTGAAATTCAAAATCACACCATTCTCATTTTTCCAGACCAACTCACTCGGAGCGGAGGTGCTCTATGAGACAGCGAGAGAGTTTATCCTGGGAGATGACAAGGATTCGCTAAACGGTAAAACAGTCTACGACCTCTACAGTGGAACCGGCACCATCGCGCAGCTTATGGCACCAGTGTGTAAGGAAGTAGTAGGTGTCGAAATAGTTGAGGAGGCAGTTTGCGCAGCAAAGGAAAATGCAGCTCTTAATGGTCTTGATAACTGTAAATTTATCGCAGGTGATGTGCTCAAGGTGCTTGATGAGATAGAGGAAAAACCGGATTATATAATTCTTGATCCACCACGAGACGGTATCCATCCGAAGGCTATCGGGAAAATCATAGAGTATGGTGTTGAGAATATGGTTTATATTTCATGTAAACCGACAAGCCTGGCAAGGGATTTGCAGATATTTATGGCTAGAGGATATAGAGTGGAGAAGATATGCTGCGTGGATATGTTTCCGAATACTTATCATGTGGAGACGGTAGTACTGCTTTCCCACAAAAAGCCAGACGGACATATCAACGTAAAAGTTGAGTTTGGCGAGGGTGAGGGAAAAGTTCCGCTTGATAATATCGCTAAAAGAGCCGAAGAATATAAGCCCAAAGAACGAGTGACCTACAAAATGATAAAGGAGTACATAGAAGCTAAATACGGCTTCAAAGTACATACCGCATATATCGCAGAGGTAAAGAGAGATTTAGGCTTGCCAATGTATGATGCTCCTAATGCGGTAGAAGAATTGAAACAGCCGAGGAAGCATCCGACAGCGGAGAAAGTGGAAGCGATAAAGGATGCGTTGAAGCATTTTGAGGTAATTTAATAATGATGAGCGTATCATTAAAAACAGTGGTACGCTTATTTTTGTCCCTTTTTGCAGATTTGTCCTTTCCCCTGCTTTCCAATATAATGAAGCTAAAGAAGTGGAGGTGTGCTTATGAGAGAGAAATTT
>ERZ1673753.271-NODE-271-length-72363-cov-36.478232_pt1 | contig 72363 bp, 57 predicted proteins | sample MGYA00580201_ERZ1673753 | MGnify/ENA primary metagenome ERZ1673753 (study PRJEB41218, sample SAMN15661747) | gut metagenome | host: Homo sapiens | place: Canada: London | collected 2015-08-20/2019-03-30 | study: EMG produced TPA metagenomics assembly of... | reverse complement strand
TGCTTCACTTTTTCGGTAAAAAGTTTAGCAACTTCGGGGAAATGCTCCAACGCTTCAAGAAAAGGTCTGCACTTTTCTTTCAGTTCGTTGTATTTGGTTTTCATTCGTTCCAATGCGTTTGCACTGTCCATATACTTCTGTCGGTAAAAATTTGCACTCTGCTCAAATTTTTTGATTTCCGCACGACTTGTGATACCCTCTTTGGCAAGGGCAGTCAGCTCAGAATAGTCCTTTTGGGAAATTGCCATTTTGCCTGTGAATGTTTTCTGTCCCATACTGTCAATCTCGTTTAAGGTTTTGGAAATATGACGGGCAGGCTCATACTTAACCTGTTCCTTTTGAATACGCTTCTGCAACTTCTCCAATCGCTCTTTGTCCTGTTGGATTTGATATTGCAGGGAAGTCAAATGCTCTGCTGTACTTCCGTATTCGCCACGCTGAAAGCCTTTGAACCCTTGTTCCGTCATATAGTGAAACAATTCATCTTGCAGTATGCTGTACGAAGCTCGGAACATCGGTTTCCCGTTCTTTCTTAGCAACGGATTTCCTTTTTCATCGGTCATCGGAATATCCGATTTCCATTTCTTTGAATGGCTAATCTGATTAACCACTTCCTTAACTGTTCCTCGCAATTTCTCGTCTTTGCAACGCTTACTCCACAAGATTTCTTTCTCCACCACAGGCAGAACCATAGCGTGAAGATGATAGTGGTAAACCTCTTTTCCAAGTTCTTCGCTTGCGGCTACATTGATTTCATCAGCGTGCATTACCGCCGATATAACATTGTCCGCACCGAATTTTTCTTCAATAAAATGATAGGCTTCTTCATAAAACTGCTTTGCGTATTCATAACCGCCGTTACGCTCGAAGTACATCGTGTTCACATCAATCACAATCTCATTAAACAGCGTTGCGTCTTTCCTTAACCCACGAAGCGACACCTGACCGTCTGTTTCCATCTGCTTTAACTGTTCCATATAGGTCGGGGCTGTCGGCTTTTTGAAATGCACATTAAAGGGTATTCGTTCCACAATCACATTCATATTTTCATAGGTTTCATTCTTGCGTTCGTTGTGTCTTTCTGCCTTACTCACATCAGAAGCGGTGTACTTTTTTACCCTTGCACAACTCATATCCGCCTTATTGTTTTTTGCCATTTTGCTCTCCTTTCCAGACAGGGCGAAGCCATTACACAACATTCTTTGAATGTGTGTAACCCACTATGACACTTTCAGACTTCGTCTGCAAAGATGTCGTGGGCAAGGGAGTTCCCCCTTGACCTCCTTTAGATACCTCAATCATAAAAACAGACTGTCCCGCCATCAGACAGCCTGCTTTTATTCTCTCGGTATATCGCCCATCGGCAAAGACCAGTACCACAGAAAGCCTCGTTTTCGGGAGATAACTCCTGCTTTCTTCTTTGCCTTTTTGATGGTCGATTTCTTGAACCCTGCGGCTTCAAGTTTTTCTTCACAATCTGAAGAAAGCATTTCTCCGTCTTTCAGCATTTCTAAAAGAAATTCTTTCGCCTTGATTTCCTTGTCGTTCGGTCTGCCCATTTTAGGGGCAAGGGACTGGAACGCTTCTTCTGCTGTCATTTCCATTTCAGAAATAAAGTCCACTCCCTTTTCTGCAACCTCAAAGAGAATTGCAGAGCCTGTCGGGGCAAGGTTGGATTTCACTTGAACCATATATCTTGCCGCCGGTGCTTCTTTGTTCGGTGTGCGTGTGATTGCAAGAATACTTCTTGCAGCACCCGCAATATCAATAGAACCGTTGGTACGATAAAGAGGGTTGGTATCTCTCATCTTGTTCATATGAGCGATAATCACGATGGCACAGCCTGTATTTTTTGCAACTGCAATCAAGTGATTAAACTCTGCCCTTGTTTCGTTGGCATTGTTCATTGAACAGTTCTCTCCGATATAGGAACTCATCGGGTCAAGAATTAAAAGTTTTGCGTGATACCTTTCGATTGCTTCAGCAATACGGTTATCTCCAAAGGATAAAGATTTTTCATCTTCTTTGATGAAGATAAGATTTTCTCCGTTCCCACCGGCAGAGTTAAAACGGGGGACTACCGTATCGTCTGCATCATCTTCCGTTGTCTGATAGATGACTGTCATAGGCTCTGTTTCTTCTTCGGTAAAGGGGAGAGGTTCTCCCTTTGAGAGCAGGGCGGCTATGGAAAGCATTAACTTGCTTTTCCCATCGCCAGGATCGCCCTGCAAAAGCGTAACCTTGCCGAACGGAATATACGGATACCACAGCCATTTCACTTCTTTCGGTTCAATCTCACTTGCCTTGATAATTTCAAGCGGTACATTTACATTCATCTCATTTTCCATTTTCATCATTGTTCTTCGTTCTCCTTTTCGATAAATACTTCGGGCAGAGCACCACGATACAGCGGAAACTCTGCTTACAGTCATTACTGCATTTTCTGCAAAGTTCGTTGTAGGTAATGCGATTTCTTTCATTCAGAAACAATGCCCACTCTTGTTTCCGTTTCTTACTCATTCTCGGCATATCAATCCTCCTTTCCGCCTGAAAACAAAAAACCACAGGGAAGATACTTACTGCCTTGTTTCTGTCATTTCTCGGGGCGAAAATCGGGCAAAATTGCCTTTCTAAGCCTTTCAAAAAATCACACAAGGTATTTGTACTAACCTGTGGTTATGTATAAAATTGTAGGGTTTGGGGTAACAAAAAACACCGTATTTCTACGATGTTTTTCGTACTTCAACTATTGTTGTTTCACCAAACTAATCTTTATCTTGTCCACGACACTTTAACGCTTTAATTAAAAGATATTTCGACATCATTTAATAATTGTATTTATAGCGGACTGCACTGCTTTATATCTTCCTTCATCTGATAATGATGCCAAGCAGGTAATCAAATATTCCTTGCCATCTTTTTTATAAAGAACAACAATATTATAGGAAGATGCCATAGTTCCTGTTTTTATTCCTTTTACATTTTCATTATAGTACGGTGACTTTTTATCTAAAAACTTATTGGTATTTTTCCAAGTAAATTCACCTTGTGGAGTTTGAATTGAGAAAGTGCTTTTCCCTACACATTCTTTAACAAAATCATAATTATAAAGCTTCAAGGCTACACGATTAATATCATCCAAATGTGTATCGGCTGACATAGCTGCCCCGCTCGGATCATTATACAAATTTGTTTTAGAATAGCCTTCTTCAATTAAATACTCACTTAGCTCTGTCATAAAATAATTTATATATTCCGTTGCTGTATAGCCCTCTCCTAATTCATTTTTAGCAATATAATATGCCAACGAATAGGCAGCATCGTTTCCCGAAGGAACAAGCATAGCTTCCATTATTTCTTTTACTGTGTACTTCCCAACTTTTAGATTTGCTAAAGATGACCCAGCCGGCACAAGATCCAATACCTCTTGATTTACTTCAATAACATCTTCCAAGTTAACTTTTGTCAAAGCATAGTCAATGACAAATAGTTTTGCCAAACTTGCTACTGTGGGCAATTGGCTATCTCCCTCGTAAAATAAATATTCACCCTGTTCAATATCATAAACAGAAAACGAAAGAGCGTCCTGAGGAATGTTAAGCTCATTTGTACTCAGTTGAAAATCGATTTTTTTATACACATCCTTAAAAAAATCAAAACGATAAATCCCTGTTTTATATAATCCAACTACTGCTACAAACGCTATAAGCAAGACTGTTGTAAAAACCATTATTATCTTTATCTTTTTGTATTTTCTATTCTTCTTCATACTCTCACCTACAAATTCATTTCGTTATTCCTAATAAAATACAACCTTCCATTAAACATTATAACAAAAGTCATCATTTTTTTCAATACTTCAAACTACTTCGACTACACTCACAACTTAATGACTTCTTGAATACTTCCCGAAAAAGAAAACTGCCATCAATTAAGACAGCAGTTCCTTTTCGGCTGGTATGCTATTAGGAATACACAATATCGTTCAATACAATCTCATCTGCACAGGCTCGGATATTATTCATCAATCCGACCCATCTCATCATATCCTCCGCTTTCAGTTGTTCCGTCACACCTTGTTTTCTTGCCATTTCCTTTATCAGATACTCCGCCATATTACACGCCGAAGTATCAATTTCAGCAAGGTGTTCATATAACTTTCCGCTTGTAAGCAGATTGAAATATAAGACTTTCTTGTGTTCCCTTAAATATTTTTCCCTCGTTCTTCCGTATTTTATGAGCGTAGACGGTTCTTCGCTTTCTATCGTCAAGCAGGGATAGTAATAATCTCCGATGAGTTCGTACTGGATACCAGTTCTTTCGTCTGTAATAAATCTTTGCATTCTGATTTCTCCTTTTGCTTCTTGTGATAAAATTCCAAAGATTTCTCGTTGTGGTTTTGCTTTTGACATTCCTCGGAACAGAATTTCTGCTGACTGTGTGTAGGCCAGTAGGTACTGCCACACACAGCACAGACACGCTGACGATAATAATGATTTCCTCTTTCTGCTTCTCTGTCGGCTTTCTTTTGGTCCTGCCTTGCCTGATAGCAGCAATCCTTTGAACAGAATATCTGTCGGTTACTTGTAGGCACAAACTCTTTTTGACAGTGAGGGCATATCTTTGTCTTGACGATTTCTCCACCGGTTTCAGCGAGTTTTTTCGCCTTTCGCTTCTCTCGGTAGGCTTTTTCACGCTCACGCTGTTTTGCCAAGCGTTCCATCTCGATCTGTTCTTCCTGTGCCTTTATTTCAGCAAGTTCTTCTTCTGTATAGGCAATATCGACCCGCCCGACATAGTTGAAGTAAATATCAACCTTTTGTGTCCTTGCTTTTCCCACACCCTCTGCTTCATATACCACAATCTTGTCAATGAGTTCAGCAAACATCAAATCGGAAATTTCTGTCGGCTCTTTGCACTTGCGAATTAAAGAAATGAAATGCTTAATATCAACAGCATTTACTTTTTCTTCGGCAAGTTCCTTTTCCATTACTTCAATCTTCGTTTCCAGTTCAGCCTGCTCGTCATCGTACTGCTTCATCAGTTGCTTGTACTGTCTTTCGGGCAGTAAACCCGAAACAAGATTTTCATACAAACCACGAATGAGTTTGGAAAGCTCATCGTATCGCTTCTGAAAACGGAGCAATTCCGATTTATTCTGCTTTGGCTTTTCTGTCTGCTTTTCATTCCATAAGGCTTGAAGTTCTTTTGCAAAGGCTTCTTCGTCATTCAGAACAAATCTTGATAATCGTTTTACAGCCGATAATATCAAGGTTTCAACATTATCAGCACTAATTGAATGGGCAGAGCAGGAGTTTACTTTGCTTGCATACCCACCGCAACGGTAAGAATACTGCACCGAACGGTCTTTTTTACTGTAATGCGTTTGCAGGGTCATTCTTCTTCCACAATCTGCACAGTACAGATAACCGCTTAAACGGTTGCTATGCGTACCTTTTGTGGCTGTTCTGTTTGCTCGTTTCTTTCGCTTCTGAACGCTGTCCCAAAGTTCCTGCGTGATGATAGGCTCGTGCGTATTATAAAATACATACTGTTCATCTTCATCGGTATTCTTCCTTTTGTGCAGTTTGAAATTCGTACTGACCGATTTACGCAAAACGGTATGACCGAGATATTCCTGTCTGCTTAAAATCCCTCTTATGGTTGACATTCCCCAAAGATACGGGTCTGTAAACTTTATTCCATTATACTGTTCGGGGTGATATTCCCTTGCGTGTGCCGCCGGAATTAAAACCTTTTCTTCGGTAAGCAATTCAGCGATTGCTCTCGGACTTTTTCCCTCGTTGGCAAGCAGAAAGATACGCTTTACTACCTCAGAAGCCACAGGGTCAACGACAAGCGTTTGTTTGTCGGTTGCTAATCGGTTATATCCATAAGGGATTGAACCACTGCAACGCTTCCCGTCTTTCATACGGGCGTCAAACACAGCCTTGATTTTATTGCTTGTGTCTTTGGCGTACCATTCGTTCATTATATTCAAAAATGGGGCAAAGTCATTATCAGAAGCATTATTACTGTCAATGCTGTTGTTTATTGCAAGAAAACGGACATCTTTCTGTGTGAACAGAACTTCCGTATAAAAGCCGACTTGCAGATAGTTTCGTCCTAATCGGCTCATATCCTTAACAATAATCGTTGCGACATTTCCTGCTTCTACTTCCTTAATCAACTCCTGAAAACTCGGACGATTGAAATTCACACCCGAAAAACCATCGTCAGTAAAATGGCGGATATTCGTAAAGCCATTTCTTCGGGCGTAATCTTCCAAGTATTGTTTTTGGTTGGTTATTGAATTTGACTCACCATTAAGGTCATCATCTCTTGATAAACGCTCATAAAGTGCTGTAATCTTTGAAGTCCTTGACATTCTCTTAACCTCCTTTCCTTATGTAATCTGTTTAGTATTAAAAGTATTACTCCCTCTACTAATAGGAGAAAATAGGGGTACAAAGCGGAACTGTTTTTCAAGAAAATCAAAAAAATTCTTGAAGTTCCAAAACCGATTTTGATATCCTATTTTCAATTTAGGAACGCATTATTTATCGTCTTACTAAAGTATAGCCCTCTGGGGCAAGCTCCAACGCCGTTATGGTTTCTCCGAAAGTAGAAGCCCAACTGTCAAAATGCTGTAAGCCATTCCGTACCAGAGTGTCGTACTGCAAATATCTCTGCACCGAGTACAGCTCCACCATAGAATTGCTGACGGGCGTACCTGTTGCGAAAATCGTTCCTCGGTTGCCCGTGATTTCGTCCAGATAGCGGCACTTCATAAAGAGGTCACTTGACTTCTGGGCTTCGGTCTGGGCAATGCCGCCCACTCTGCGCATCTTGGAATAGAGGTATAAATTCTTGTAAAAATGGCTCTCGTCAATGAACAGACGGTCAACGCCGAACTGTTCAAGCTCGATTACCGTATCCTTGCGCTTGGTATCATTGAGTTTGTCGAGTTTTGCTTTGATACTCTCGCGGGTTTTCATAAGTTGCTTGACCGTGAATTGTTCGTCTTTGGAAGCCTGCACATCTTCAATACCTCGTTCTATATCAAAGAGCTGTTTTTCCAACTGCATTTTCTGGCGTTCCACGCTCATCGGGATTTTTTCAAACTGACTATGCCCGATGATAACTGCATCGTAGTCGCCCGTAGCAATACGCCCGCAGAACTTCTTGCGGTTGCCCGTTTCAAAATCCTGCTTAGTCGTAACAAGAATATTGGCGCTCGGATAGAGCCGCAGGTATTCGGAAGCCCACTGACCGACAAGGTGATTGGGGACAACAAACATTGATTTCTGACAAAGTCCGAGCCGCTTGCTTTCCTGTGCGGCGGCTACCATTTCAAAGGTCTTGCCTGCGCCTACCTTGTGGGCAAGGAGCGTATTGCCGCCGTAAAGGATATGAGCAATAGCGTTTACTTGGTGCGGTCTTAATGTGATTTCTGGGCTGATACCGCCGAAGGTGATATGGCTGCCATCGTACTCACGGGGACGGATACAGTTAAAAGTGTCATTGTAATAGCGGACAAGGTGGTTTCGCCGTTCTGGGTCTTTCCATATCCAATCCGCAAACGCCTGCTTGATAGCTTCCTGCTTTGCCTGTGCTGCCGTTGTTTCCTTTGCGTTGAACACCGCTTTCTTGTTGCCGTGTTCATCATACACATAGTCGAAGATACGAACATCACGCAGGTTCAGAGTATCCTCAATAATGCGGTAGGCGGAAGCCCTCTTTGTGCCGTAGGTGCTGTTTGCCTTGACATTATCAAAGTCGGAACTTTTGTTCTCGATAAACCAGTCGCCGTTAAACTCGGTGTAGCGCACCTTGATTTTTCCTCTGGCGTACTGCGACGGGGTAAGCAGCTCCATCACAAACCGCTGTATATCTTCCTGCGGTATCCAAGTCGTACCCAGACGGACAGAGATTTCCGCCGCCGAGAGGTCTTTGGGAATGACCTTTTTCAAGGCATCCACATTGACTGCAAGCTCTGGGTCATTCTTCGCAGCAAGCTCCGCAACCGTCAGCTTGTTTCGGACATTTCCCGACAGATACTCGTCTGCGGCTGCATAGGAAACAGGCTCACAGTTCGGTACTTTGAAGATAACACCTTGTAAATCCTGCACAAGCTCAGCCTGCGTTTTGCCTGTGAGCTGCTCCATATAAGGCAAATCAACACGGGCTTTCTCTCCGATAGAGAGGGCGAGGGCTTCGCTTGCGGTTTCAACCGAAGTTACTTCTCGGTGAGGTTTGATAGTCCGCTTCGTGAACATATCTGCCTTCCGTTTGAAGTTGCCCTCATCATCAAGCACCTCCAGAGAACATAAAAGGAAGTAGCTCTCATCTGAAGCAAAAGCAAGATAGTTTCCTCGGCTGTTGATTAGACCGTATTTTGCGGTATAAACATCATACAGACGGTTGAGGTTTTCCTGCTCGGTGCGTATCATTTCCTCTGGGTAATCCTCGGTCTGATACTCAATGAGTTTACGCACACAGTCACGGATTTGTATAAGCCCTTTGATACGGTTTTCTGCGGTCATCGACACAGAAGCAGGTTGCATACGGTCATTCTCTCGGAAGTGAGCTTGCCGTCTTGGTTATACTTCTTCATTTTGATAGCCTGTGCCAATGACGGGGTAACATCGTTGTACTCCATTGCTTCAAGCAGGGTGTATTGCTGTCTCTCGGTCAGATAGGAAATCTCAACCGCAGGGCGGAAAGCAATCCTGCCGTTCATCTACCATTTGCAGAATTTCGGGTACAAGCTCCGTTAGACGAATATAGCGGAAGATTTGATTTTTGCTTTCTCCAACCTTTTCGGCAAGTTCAGCATCACTCCTCAACTTTGTCCCCATTGGGGACGAAGTTAAATCACTTCTTTCACCTTGTCGTTTCATAGCTTCCAACCGCATTTTATACGCAAAGGCTTTTTCACTTGGTAGAATAACGGAGCGTTGGAGATTACTTTCCACCATCACAATAATGGCTTCGTCACGGGTAAGCTCTTTAACCTCGCATTTCAGCGTTTCAAGCCCCGCAAGTTCACAAGCCTTTTTTCGCCTGTGACCGCTGATAAGCTCATACCGTCCGTCCTCTTTTAAGCGAACTGTCGCAGGGGTCATTACACCGTTTCGCTTGATACTCTCGACAAGCTGTTCCATATCCTCGTCCATTAAAACCTTGAACGGGTGGTCTGGAAACTCGTCAATCTCCGATATGGGAATATCCCTTATCTTAGAGAGCTTTGCTTCCTCACGGCTTTCGTCCGTTTGGAAAAGGTCATCGTATGCGGTCAGCTCGATTTTGGTTTCTCTGCTTCTCGCCAATCTCTGCCACCTCCTTTCCTAACTGCTCATAGGCTGCGGCAACCTTGCCGCTTTTGTCGTAAGCAAAAATACTTTTGCCTTCTGCGGTAGCTTCCACCGCACGGATAGAATGAGGTATCTCGGTATCAAACACCTTGATTTTCTGACCGTATGCACTTTTGACCGTTGCCGTAATCTCCTTAGAAATGTTGGTACGGGGCATTACCATAGTCATTAAGATACCGTCTATCCGCAGCTTTGGATTGATTTGCCGCTTGACCATTGATACGGAGCGAAGCAAAAGCTCCAGACCTTTAGCCGAGAGATAGTGGGGCTGTGTCGGGATAATCACGCTGTCAGCCGCCGCCAGAGCATTGATGGTTATCATGCCTAAGCTCGGCATACAGTCAATAAGCACATAGTCGTAATTCTTTTTAACCTCATTGACATAGGTTTTCAGCACACGCTCACGGCTCATTGCATTGATTAGCCTTACCTCAAAGCCCGACAGCTCAATGTTTGACGGAAGCAGGTCAACGCCCTCTCTGTGGTGGATAATACCCTGTGAAACATCAAGCGTTTTATCGTCTATGATGTTCTGCATCACAGTAGAGAGCGTTATGGGAATATCGTCTGGTCTGTTATAACCCAGAGCCATCGTGAGATTTGCCTGTGCATCGGCATCAATCAGCAGGACTTTTTTACCCTGCTGCACCAGACTTACACCCAGATTGACCGCTGTGGTTGTTTTTCCGACACCGCCTTTCTGGTTAGTCAGAGCAATCACTTTGCAATTTGACATAGATGCGTCCTCCTTTCGCATAGATTTAGCCACTTTGTCAAGGTGGCTATGTAAACAGTACCAGAGAACGCAAAAAAGCCGCCTACTCTTAAAATCAATAAGAATAAGCGGCTTTGTAATTTGCCTTAGACATATTCAATTTTCATTCTCTTGGTCGGTGCATTTATGACCTTAAAAATAAGCTCGTCAACACAATCCGTATATCTGCCTTGCTGAATGAGCTGACTTTTTAACTCTACAAGGCTATGTATCAAAAGTTTTCTTTCGTGGCTATCCAAATACAGATGATTAAATTTCTCTCTCATAAGCACACCTCCACTTCTTTAGCTTCATTATATTGGAAAGTAGGGGAAAGGACAAATCTGCAAAAAGGGACAAAAAATAAGCGTACCACTATTTCTAATGATACGCTTATCGTATTTAACTGTTAATCAAGGTCTATGAATTCCCTTACAGTGGTATCTCTCCACTGATTTTTCCTTACATACTGTCCGTTAGCCTTTCGATAGGCTGCTGCCTGCTCGAAACTAAGCCGCAATTCAAAGGAAAGAGAACTCCTACCTATTTGCGATAGCTGCCTGTGCAACTGTTAATAAATACAATCGCAAAATAATTCTACCACTATTTTCTCTTAAAATGGTTCTTCTAAATCCGTTATATCTTCCTTTTCATTTAATAAACCATTGGAAATTAAATATTCCTCATGTTCATAATATATCATATCATAAAAATCATCTGCATCTTTTAATTCAACAAAATCTGTTGCTCGTTTTTCTATCATATCTGGTAGTTCTTTATATATTTTGTTACTGTTATATGCTTTTACGACATCTGGAAATAGGCAAAGTGTCGATTCAGATAATTTTTGTAAATAACTTATACATTTGTTCTTATAATTCTTTTCTATAGAATCTACATAAGCTACATAACCACGTATTTTATCATTCATAGTGTAATCACCAGTGGCTACTTCATAATGTATCATTGCACGTATACTTTTTTTGATTTCTTTGGGAGCCTTTAATAAACTATCATTTATCGTTACACCTAATACTACCTTATGACTTTTAGGTGTCATGAAAACAGTTTTCTTTTGATTTAAACAAAAGCCCTCATCTTCGACTATCTTTTTAACCATGCCGTATATTTTTCTTAATAATTCTCTATCATCACAAGAAAATGTCAAATCATCAGCATACCTTGTATATACAATATTCCTTTTATTGCAATACCCTGCTATCCTCAAATCTAATTTTCTACAAATCAAATTAGCAAGATACGGCGATGTAACAGCTCCTTGTGGCAATTCATCATCAACAACACATATGTTTGTTAGTAAATTTGATACATCAGCATTATATCCTATATTTGCAAAAGCATAATACACTTTCTCTCGCTTAATCGAAGGATAAAAATCCTTTAAGTCTAATTTAAATACATATAAATTGTTTTTATGTTTTTCCGCACAATACACCAATGGAGAGCCTTTTCGGTCTCCTTTCGTAAATCCATATGAATATTGTGATGCTTTTATCTTATATAAGATATTTTCCAAAACCCATCTTTGAACTATCTTTAACGATAGGGACGGCGCATTAATCTTTCTTTTATCACCATCTTTTTTTTCAATAAAAAAAGTTTTGTATCTTCCTTCAGCATCCTGTTTTGTTAACCAATAAACAAGTTTTCCACTTAAACTTAATTCCTTAACCAAATCATCAAAACAAGTCAACATTGGAAGTCCTAAAGACTCAATAACTGTTTTATTACTATACTTTTTCATAAAATTAGCACCACTTCCTTACCTTAAATCTCTTTGTCTCCAATCAATGGAGGAAGTTCACTGTCGTGGAGTTTCTCCATTGATTGGAGTAACTCTGTGTTTGTTAATTTTCTTAGGAAGACGAACCATCTTCCGTAAACAGATATGTATCTGTAACGTTCTAAGAAAGCAGTGCTAATAATATTGACTATATATAATTTTCAATCTTATTTTATCAATAGTCCTCGTCCTATTTTCTAAAGAAACATATGATAAAAGAAGATTAGCAAAACCATATCCTTTATCTGTAAGCTTATATTGGATTACTTTCCCAGCGGACTCTTCTTTTTTAATCAAGCCTTCTTTAAACAATCTTTTTATTGCAGATGAATAAATAATATCAAATTCTTCTATATTGTACTTCATTTTATATAAATCCTTTAGAATTGCTACCAACGTCTTTACATTTAATTCTTGATAGAAGTACAACAATATAATTATAAAATAATATTGACCAGAAATCAAGTTTAAGTCTTTGAGTTTTGGTTCTTTCCTCTTATACCCTAAATACCAAAATCTGTTTCTCAAATACTTTTTAATCTTTTCTACGGCTTCATCAATATTGTTATTGAAATAAATTACGTTATTTTTATTTTTCATTCTGACATACTCTACAGGTCCTTGTCTAATAAAACTTTTGGCATTTTTATATTTTGTTTGCAATAAAACTACTACTTTTTCTAACGTCTCACTATTATTAACAAATGCTCCTAATTCTGTGAACGAACCGGGGCTTTCGCAAACAATCAAGATTATATCGCTGTTGCTTGCCAAAAACTTTTCTAATGTTAGTAAATCATATTTCTTTCTATTAAGCATCTCCATAAACATATCTTCGGGATATAATATCGATAAATTGGCATTATCTTCTAATTTGCCCCTGATAATATCTCTATAAGAAGTTTTTTCTTTTGTACTTGCTGCACCGCATAAAAATAGGTCAATGTTCCCGTGCTGTATGTTGCAAAATATTTCATTATATATTTCATTCACTATATCGAAATTTTCCATCAACAAATTTCCCCTCCTTTCGTTGAAAAATACTGTTTATTTAATAACTTCAAAATGCTGCAACGCATCCTTTATCGCTTCCATTTTCTCCGCTGTCGGATGCTTCCTCGGCTGTTTCAATTCTTCTACCGCATTAGGAGCATCATACATTGGCAAGCCTAAATCTCTCTTTACCTCTGCGATATATGCGGTATGTACTTTGAAGCCGTATTTAGCTTCTATGTACTCCTTTATCATTTTGTAGGTCACTCGTTCTTTGGGCTTATATTCTTCGGCTCTTTTAGCGATATTATCAAGCGGAACTTTTCCCTCACCCTCGCCAAACTCAACTTTTACGTTGATATGTCCGTCTGGCTTTTTGTGGGAAAGCAGTACCACCGTCTCCACATGCACCGTCCCGCGAACAGTTCTAACCTGTGTTGTTCTACCGAAATCATTATGCTTGATTTGTTACACTGGCATTCCACTTTCATTATAACCATGCATAAATACAAATGCAACACAATCTACTCTTTAGCCACTATTTTCGGGACTTATTGACAAACTTTCTTGCTGATTTTGGAGGTATTGACATTGAATTTCAAACCCCATAATATAGTAAAAAACGGAAAACAGTTAAAAATGACACCGTTTTCCGTTTTTTTAAACTAACTAATCAATTCTTCAAAAGTTTCAATAGGCATTAAACATCCACTTATAAATTCTCCGATAAAATTATTCGGATCAGTAAAATACTCTATTGTTTCATTATCAGTCATATTTATAATATTCTCACGCGCCTTTTTTATATAAAGTTTAGAATCTTTTTTATTACTATATTTAGATAGTAATAAAAAATTATTAACATGAAATTCATATAAGGCAATAGATTTTTTTAAAAAAGCTATCATCTCATCTTCTTGTTCTTTGTAGAGCGATTGTAATGCTAACAAATAATCAACCATAGATTTATATTCATTACTTGCTTTTTGAGAATAGGACAGCATTTTATTTATAAATTTTTTTGGTTCACCATTCCAAACTATCGAAAGGTAAAAACCAATTAAACTAATTCTTTTATCATCAAAAATATCCTGTTCATATTGTAACAAACATATTGCTGACTCATAATTTTCTACGGGAGCAAGAGTTTGCAATATAGCTAATCTCAATGCATTCTCAGCATTATTACTAATATTTTGTAACAATTTATCCTGATAATCAAAATAACCTTCATCGTTATCATATGGCTTTATCAAATCAAATTTTTGAAACATCAACATTCTCCCTTACATTTACTATACAAAAAATAGATACTTAAAGCAAACTTATAACAAATATAAATCACTTTAATAATTTTCCAACAACACTTTTTGCCCATCCCACGAAGGCATCCAAACTTAACACTTTACCATCTTTCAAGTTCTTCACATAAAAGTACATTGTACCGTTGTATGAGAATGAGGTTGCACTTCCGTCACTGTCGTAGTAGAACAACAGAGTATCATTACCCTTTACAAGGGCAATAAGGTTTTTGTTGCTGTCATAGTAATAGTTGGTCTTAACTCCGTCAACGGTTTTCTGCGTTCTCATACCGCTTGAGTCATAGCTCATTTGAACGGATTTGTCGGAAGTATTGATTTTTTTGAGAACTCTTCCGTTCTCCCATTCAAAGCTCATTCCGTCACGGTATGTCAGAGGGTTGCCGTTTGCATCGTATGAAATATTACTGCCGTTAACCTTTGTCAGCTTATCCTTCCAGCTTGTATCGGTGTACTCATAAGTATTGCCGTTCTGCGTTCCTGTCGGATAACCGTAGGTCGGATCAAGAACCTGTTCATATTTATTTTGCAGGTTTCCTGCTCCGTCATAAGAATAGTTAATGTAAAATTTATTTACATAGTCGTATTCTTCTTTAAGCTCGTTAAGACTGTCATAAGTGTACTTGTTTATGAGTTTGCCGTTTTGCTTAATCTCGGTAATATTACCGTTGTTATCATAAGAATAATCATATGACAAAACGCTGTCACTGCCGTATGACTGACTGTACTTGCTGACAAGGTTAGTTGTTGAATTTTCAGCCTTACCGTTTGCGTACTCATAGTCTGTATTAAATACAAGAGTACCGTCACTGCGGACAGTTCTGACCTGTGTAGTTCTGCCAAAATCATCGGTTGATGTTTCGTTGGTTACACCGTCATTGCTGACAAATTAACAACATCGTTAATAATGTTGTTAATTTGTGCTAATGATGCTCATTATTATAATGAATCAATATTACTGTGCTAAATTATGCGTAAATTGATTATTGACATACTCGTTAATAGCTCCTTGGCACAATGAAAAATAACTTAATGGCAACACAATATCAATTGATTTATCATATACAAATGCATAAATCGAATTAATTTTCTGCTTAAAAAAATCATTCAATATATAGTAATCGTCCCTAAATGTATTTGAACATAAAAATTCTAATAGATTTTTCCTTTCCTTTTCAGGATTCAAGAATAATTGGAGACCTCCCGTGCAATTAGTTAGAGATAGTATTTTATTCAAGTCTTTATTATGAATATCTTCAAGCAATAATTCAGAAAAAATATTTGTTATAATAGAGTGCTTTTTATATTCAAATAATTTAACTTCTATTTCAGGTAATGAAGTGTTATACTCGACTAACTCATCATAAAAGTCTTTTACTTTTCCAGTTAAAGAAAAAGAGTCTCCAAATCTTGATATAATACAACGAACAAATTGACTGGTATTTGTCATATTATATAACTCAATATATAAATAATCTGATGGAACATATATTTTCTTTCTCCTGATTTTAATATATTTACCATATGAAATATTCATGAAACATCTTACTTCCTTCTAATCCATTTTAAAAAGCGTTTGCCAATTTTTCTAAGTTCAATATCATCTATAGTTTTTCTCCATCTTTTATTTATTTTATGTTCAATTGCTATATGATATCCTTTGTTATGGTGTGGATAATGTACCATTATTTTAGTCTATTACAAATGACAACACCAATTATACATTGAGGACTAGAAAAAGGTTTGAATTTTTTTATTCATAGCCAGCCTTCTCAACTGATTTAATCCAACTCAGTGCTTTAGGGGCAAATTTAGCTAAAAGAGAAGGTCCAAAAACTGCACCCAATATTCCACCAAGTAAAGAAAAACCAGCTGTAATCCATCTTCTTACTGTTGAACTCACACCGAGTATTCTACAAAAAATATTCGCAACTGTACCAAAAACTACTGCACCAGCAACACCACAAAATAGTCGTACCAACCAATGACCATTTTCATCAGTATTGCTTATAGGATTGTTTTCACAATAAGCAAATATATTACCACTCAGTGCTGTACCTGTCTTACCAATAAATTCCGCATCATCCGCATTCAAAAATCTGCCTGTGAGTGGGTCGTAATAACGAGACTGGAGATAATACAAGCCTGTTTCGGTGTCGTAAACATAGCTACGATAGCGAATCGGATTTATTTCTCGAATTGTCGGCTCGCCTTTGGTATCTTTTATGTTACCCCAAGCGTCATAAACATAGCTTGCGACTTCTGTACCCGAAAGGTCAATTATTCTTACTACATCTCCCTGCAAGTTTTTCACATAAAAGTACATTGTACCGTTATATGAGAATGAGGTTGCACTTCCGTCACTGTCATAGTAGAATAACAGAAACTCAAAATATATCTCAGTAAATTTTGGGTGTTTTTTGACTGCACATTTATTGACAGTTCCAGACATGATATCAACTCCGCTACTTATTTGTATTAATCAAGGGCAACCAAAAAACAGTACTCCGACTGCACCACTAGAAAATCCATCAAAAAGCGCAAAATCATGCAAGCAAACGGTCAACTGAGCTCTTCACACATTAATTTTTAGGGTATATCTTTATATTTATCTGTAAACTATTATTGAACATGCACCTTTATAACTAACCCAATAATTCTTTATTCTCACCAATTGTGTTATATATCAATTGTCCGATACCTCCATAAAAATCCCGATGATAATAATTAGTTAATATTATAGACATATACTTTTTATCCTTTGAAAATATTATTTCCGATTCATAACTTCCCCATGCACCATCGTGGAAACAAATATTATCATTTGTAAACAAACCATAACCGTAACCAAGATTATTTGTTTCAGTCATCATTTCATAGGTATCATTCTTGATAATTTCACTGTTTAATAATCCGTTAATCCATTTGTACAAGTCTTCTATAGATGAATTTATACCAGATGCCCCAAATTCCGCCCCTGGATAAAAAATCCATTGTGTATCCTGCTCTTTTAGCAATTGTTCCTCTGTTTTTACGCTATCGTAAATATAACCCTTCGTGGTGAGGTCATCGTTGTCAAAGGACGTGGAGCGCATATCAAGAGGCTCAAAAATATTTTCAGCTATAAAATCCTCATACTTTTCTCCGCTGACTATTTCAATAATTCTGCCAAGAAGAAAATAATTGCAATTGCTATATTCAAATTTTTTCTGTGGTTCAAAAGAAAGCTTTTGTGATAATATCCATTTTTCTATAGAAGCTTTATTGTCTTCTTGTGTATTATCAGGTGAAATCTTAAATCCAAGGTTAGATTCTTCGTATAAAGAGTCATCACTACCTGAAAAATTAGGTATTCCAGATGTCATATTAAGCAAGTCTTTTATTGTTACTTTATTTCCGTATTTAGTTCCTTTAAAATACTTATCTATGGTTGAACCAAAATCAAGCTTACCTTGATCATATAAAATGCAAATTCCTGTCGCTGTAAATTGCTTTGTACAAGAGCCAATACGATATATATGATCCACGCTATTATTTGTTTCATTTTCTCTATCGGCAAAACCATTTTCGGTACACCATATATTTTCGCCATTATAATATACCGAAGCAACACCTTTAAAATTACTGCTTTCAACAACTTCATCAATTTTGCTTTTTAGTAATTCATTCGCAACAACAATATTATTTGTAGTTTCCTCATTCATAACCGATGTCTGCGAACTAGAACACCCAGGAAAAGTTATTATTAAAAACATAAATGCAGTAAGTAAATATTTCTTCATTATATGTCCTCCAATTAAGTTACTATAATACTATTAAAATCCTAATATATCAGAATATTTGTCAAGAAATTCTTGTCAACCAATTTCTATCAACTTATCACTAAAGTTTGTCTTTAGTATATTTTTTTCTCTTTCTATTATGGTGTATTCATAAAACATCGAATCTAACTTATTCAACATAACTATTGCTGGAAATTTTATTCTATTTAAATATTTAGTTTCAGAATTTCGTTGTGCAAATAAAAGCTGCCTTGATGTTGCATATTGTTTATCACAACAAATTCTTTGTTTTTCCAACAAGATAAAGCGGAATATTCGTTATCTCGCCATTCTTACAGTAGCCACGCTTAGAAAAACGCAGTGCATGTTTCGGATGATGTTCTACAATATATCGTTTGAACGATGGTGCAGACTTATCCTCACCGCCTTTGGCTTCCACAGGAATAATCTCAGTCCCATATTGCAGAACAAAGTCGATTTCACTATTCTTATCAGAGTAATATCGGGGAGCAACTTCAAACTGTCCTCGAAGCTGCTGTAGAACATAGTTTTCAGTCAACGGACCTTTAAATTGATAGTCCGCTTTCAAAAGGATCGCACTGTTGTCAATGCCTGCCATATGTTTAAGAAGTCCGGTATCAAAGACGAAGAGTTTGAACTGATCCAGCTTATCAAAGGCGGACAGCGGATGTTCCATCTTAGAAACATTGTAGACACGGTTCAACATTCCGGCAGAAACAAGCCATTCGATAGCTTCTTCAAAATCTCGTGCCCTACCGCCTTCCCTAACAGCACCGTACATGAATTTTTCGTTAGGTTTTGCCAGCTGTGCAACAATGCTACGAAACACCATAAGAATGCGACCACTATTGACTTTGCCGTTATGCTTAGAAAAGTCATTTTCATAAACTTCAACAAGCTCACGCTGAATCTGAGCAACCCTTGCGGGATCTTTATGATTAACCCATGATGCCACACATTCCGGCATTCCGCCTATAATAAGGTAGTTGTTATAGGCTTCCAACAGTCGGTTATGAAAGATCTCCTCAATCTGTTGCTCCTTCTGAATGCTGTCATAGTAGGCATAAAGCACCGGATCTGTCGCTTTCAAAAACTCTTCAAAGTTCATAGGATAAATATCAAGCAGGTTTACCATGCCAACAGGGTAAGATTTGGGTTTCGCCAAAAGTGTGCCGAGGAGACTTCCTGCCGCAATGACATGGTACTCATTTGCTTTTTCCTTGAAATATTTAAGTGTGTTCAGAGCCTCCGGGCATTCCTGTATCTCGTCAAATATGATCAGGGTTTCTCTCGGCAGAATCTTCTCTCCGCAAATTAGTGATAGAAGTTCCAAAATGCGCTGTGGATTCTTGTTCACTTCAAAGATGGATTTTAGTTCGTCCTCTTCGTCGAAATTAAAATAAACAAAACTCTTATAATGGTTCTTTCCGAACTCTTTCATCAGCCATGTCTTACCAACCTGTCGTGCGCCTTTCAAGACAAGAGGTTTTCGTTCCTCGTCATTTTTCCAGTTTATCAAATCTTGAATTGCATTGCGTTTCGTAGCAATCACTGTCCTTTCAAGGGGATGATAAGAGTATAGCACATTTTTCTGAGATTATCAATGAGTTATTACACATTTTACTAACTTTATTGCTGGGATTTCACACATTTTTTCAAAGAAACTATATTTATCTTCACTCTAACCATACCATGAAAATAGCAGAAAATTTCCCACCTGAAAACAAGCGAAAATTCAATAATTCTATAAATTAGTATTCAGCGATTAACAAAAAGTCCACTATATAAATTATCTTAACATCATCAACCCCTATCAGCAGTCAAGATGATACATGCAATCAATTATCTCTCACTCTGTCTATTCAACCGTTTTTGTCACCCATTCTTGCAACACGAAAATGGGTTTACAAGAATTTTAGGCATAAAAAAAGAGCCCAATGGCTCAGATGCTAAAAATATTAAATAAGTAATTGTTATTGATTATTTCCAATTCTGCGATATTTCCTTTGTTTTCAAGATTTATAAGAAGGTATCGTTTTATTCACTCCATGCTGTGGAGGGAAGTCGATCACTTGCTCTTTTAGTGAAACTTTTTTTGAAATTTTGTCGATGAACGGAATTTTTACATGCAAGCCTGTTGACCATGTTACATGATATGTTCCGAGTCTTTCAATTACATATGCGTGTGCCTGCGGTACTACCTTGACATTGCTTACGATTACTATAAGCAGGATTAAAAGGATAATTCCTAAAATAATAAGTCCTAACATTATTTACCTCTCATTCTGATACGGGTTCTACAATGAGTTTTACACCCTCAATTGCAAGAACCTTAATTTTTGTTCCTTTTAAAAGCGGTGCTTTGTCGGACTTTACTGTCCATGTTTCCGCACCGACCTTTGCCTGTGCTGTTTCGTCAATATCGGTTAAATCTGTGAGCATAAAACCGACTTGACCAATATGGCGGTCTGCGTTTGTTCCCGTTGTTTTGTTACGCTTTTTAAAGCGTTTTACAAGCGGTCGTGTCACAATCAGCGAAACCAGTGACACAACAAGGAACACCGCTGACTGGATTGTTATGTCGCTTGTGAATATAGTTGTTATTGCGGCACAAACCGAGCCGAGAACGAACCATATTGATACAAGCTGCGTCGTAAAACCTTCGCAAAGCAACATAAATATCGCAAAGCCTATCCACACTATCGGCATGTACTGCTCCATAGAGCTGTCACCCTCATTTTCGCATAATTTTAACACAATATTATATATTAGTCAAACTATTTTATCGCTATTTTATGCGTTTTCTATCGGACATTTTCATCATTAAAAACAGCCTGTCATATATAATGTTTTTATCATTTTTTCAATAGAGTTTTTTACAAGCTTTTTATCAAGATTTGTTTGAATTAATAAGGAAAGATTTTTAGCAATAAAAATATCATTAGCGTATTTTTTTAAATCTTTTAACGTGATCTTTTCATATTTTTCTTTTCTTTTTATTGGCTCAGATATTACTGATGGATATAATACAAAATCACATAAAACATAATTGCTATTAAGCTCGTTAGAGTTGTCTAAATCAAATAATTGATTTTTGTAAAAAAGTTGATGGATGTCAAATAATCATTTGTTGAAATTTCTTTTCTAAATTCTACAAGCGATTTAAAGAAATGGTGCAGACTTTCAATAAAGTCAGAATTATTTACACTGAAAGAAATTGACAGTCGGCGAAATCCACAATAGCATGTTAAATTAGTATAGATATCATCTGTAAAATTATAATTTTCTCTTAAAATCATTGACAGCAGACTTCCGCAACCTTCACCAAGTATACTTGAAAGAAGTCTTACAGTTTCATAGTTATAATCTTTATTAATATCAAAAAAGATTGTTATATCACTAATATCTGTATCATTAGAGATTAGTGAATACCTGTTACTGATATTTCTTTTTTCAAAATGCAGTGGATAACAGATAATTGTTTCGGCGAGTTTTCCAGAAGAATTAATTTGGGAAAGAATATTTTGAACTGTCAAAAAATCCTCGTCCGAATAATTACCAGTGATAGCTACACAAGAATTGTTGCTGCAAAAATATTTATCTTTCCAAGAGTTAATATCTTTTAAAGATATTGATTGTACAGATCCAATCGTACCCATAATAGTTTTTTCGTATTTGGTATCTTTAAAGTAGTAACTATCAATCCAATTATCAAATGTTTGATAATCATTTTCAATTTGCTTGTAAACAACTTCTTTTTCAATTTTAACTATATCATCAGTCCAGTCAAATTTATTTAGGCATTTTGTGATAAGTTTAAATGCTTTAATAAATGAGTCGGGTGTTACGGTGATTGAAAAGCTAACATAATCGTGAAATGTTTTTGCTGCAATTTCTGCTCCCATGCACTGCATTTCATAATACAATTGTTTCTGAGGCAAATTATCCCATTGCCTAAAAAACAAATGCTCAATCAGATGCGTAATTCCGTTATTGATTTGATCTTCATATAATGAACCAACTTTGAAATTAACGCTGATAGTAACACTATGAACATTATCAAGTTTCTGTGATATAAAAGTTATTCCGTTTTTTAATTTAACTAATTTCTTTTCCATATTTTAACCAAAAGCCTTACTGGCACTATCCCAAAGCAATGCAATAGTAGGTACAAGTGCAACATCATCCGCAACTCCAGCACCGGTAACATCATTACCTACTAAATATATAACTGCAACCGCACAAGCTAAACATATACCAAAATTACCCATGCGCTCTTCAAATGGTGTTTCAGTTAAATGTTTTACTCCGTTGCCTTTAGGAACCCTACTATGTTCCTCGCCGTTGGGATGAGCAACATTACGTTCGCGATCGCCGGATTTTTGCCTGTTTGCTGACCCTTTTTTAGAGTTTTTTCTTGGTGTCCAGTTACTATCTCCTTTTGTATTTTTATTATTTTTAGAAGATTCAACATAATACTTGTTAGACTCAACATAATACTTGTTCCCAGAATTTGAACCGTTAGATTTGCAACTATTACAAAAACCCGGTACACCCGGAACTGCTGTTTTTATAACCCAATATTTACCGATATATGTTCCCGCACTCGTATATTGAGGTTCATAACATAAGCCCGTTGGATCTGCAAACATAATCGGATTATTACCACAATATGAATGCATATTAGCATCCAGAATATTACCGCCTGACTGGAAATAACCGTCGGCGTTGATAAAGCGGTGGGTTACGGCGTCGTAGTAACGGCTCATTAGATAGTAGAAACCTGATTCCGTATCGTAGTAATAACCTCTGTAACGGAACGGATTCAAGTTACCGATATGATTTGGATTTGTGATTGCATTTCCGTTATTATCGGTTATAGAAATCACATTGCCCCAAGCATCATACTCATAGTGTGCTTTGAGTTCGCCTGCTCCGTTGTAAATTCCGACAATATCGCCACGGGAATTGTGGGTGTAGTAGTAGGAATACTCGGTACCGCCGTCAGTCAAAGTGTATCTGACATTATACAAAATTCCGTTTGCATCGTAGGAATAATAGAACTTTGCATCGCCACGAGTTTCATACAATAACTGACCATTGAGGTACGCATATGTGTATTTTACACCGTTCACAATTTTTGTGGTACGAATACTACCATTGTTATAACCATAACTCACACTTGTATCACCATTTGTGAGTGTTGCAAGCTGTCTGCCGTTTTTCCATGTCATTGACATTCCGTCACGATATGTAAGCGGATTGCCGATTTCATCGTAGGTTATGTTCTGACCGTTATATGATGTGAGAACATCTCCCCAATTTGAATTGTTATATTCATACGCATTGCTTGTTGTACCGTTTGAATCGGTAACAGTTTCGGATATAAGGTTACCGCCTGCATCGTAAGTATAGTTGTAAACTTTACCGTTCAGCTTATCATCTACGCTAACAAGCTGATTCATCATATCGTAACCGTAATGATACTGTAAAACTCCGTCTTTGGTAACATCGGTAATATTACTGTGTGCATCATACTTTTTGGGGTCAAAGGAGGCTCTTTCGAGCCTCCTTACCGCAAATGTTCTACCCTTACAATTTCACTATTTAATTGGTTAACAAATCAACCAACTATTCGTTATAAACAATTTTTTCAATGAATACGACTAATATATCTAATTAAAAAAAATCAGAATGAAATTGTGGATTAAGATTATTAAATCCTGAAAGCACATCTGCCAAGCTTATATCTATATTCATGCAAAACAAATTATAAACAGCTACGCCTATTCCACCCAGCAACAAAAAAATGCTAAAATATTTAAAATATCGCACAAAATATTGACTGTAATTTTTAGTTCTACTTAAAGAATTGCTTTTTATTGCAAAATCCATATTTTTATTCTTTAAGATTGAAGACAAATACAATAAACTTTTTGATGTAAAAGAAAATAAGAATAGCGTGCCAATGCTATTTTGAATGCCAAAACTATTAGCAAAACCTAGGAAAGGTAAATTATAAAAAGTATAAAACACTATAAAAAAAGCAAATGTACCAACAGCGTTTGTAATTTTAACACCTTTTATTTTTAAGGAAAAAAGTTCGGATAATAGCACAGCACAAAGAGAGATAATCAAAATAGTAATTGATAATGGAGATATTTCTGTTATTTTAAATATACACAATAAAAAAACTGCTAACATTCCGCAAAAAAGCGTAATAATATCAACAAAAAGAATTTTTTTCATCACTATCCCCATATTTCACAAAATCTATTATATATATAATCCAAATTCCAACCAAAACCTATAGTCGCACCAACACCAACATAATCTCCCTTTGAAAAGCCAATTTTATGAGATGAACCAAAATTCTCATACTCATTGCCAGATCCATTTTCATAGAATTTAGTATCCTGTACTCCAAACAAGTCCCAACCGCACACACCTGCAGAAACTTCCACACTATCTGTCTTGCCAAATGAAAAGCCCTGTTCATCAAAATGGACACTTATAAGTGTATGTTTTCCCATAGCCTTTATGGAAAATATATCAGTTACATCAAAACCAAATCCAAAGCCGGCATCAAAATCGACTTCTAAACTACAAAATATAGCTCCAAAAGAATCTGCCACCTTATTCCAAGTGTTGTAGTCTTGTTTTTTTGTAGAAGGTGTCGTATAAGAACTAATAACGAAACTGTGTGAGGTATTCGAGGGAGCATTTGATCCGTAACCCTTACAAACATTACAAAAACCCGGGACACCCGGAACTGATTCTTTAATCTTCCAAGTATGTCCAATGTATGTCCCTGCCGATGTGTAATTAGGAACTTTGCAGGTGCCTAATGGATCAACATTGAGAACTGGATTATTACCACAATAAGCAAATGTATTAGCATCCAAAATAGAGGTTCCTGATTGGAAATAACCGTCGGCATTTATAAAGCGGTGGGTTATTGGGTCGTAGTAACGGCTCATAAGGTAGTAAAGACCTGTTTCTGTGTCCTGATAATAACCTCTGTAACGGAACGGATTCAAATTACCGATATGGTTCGGGTTTGTAATTGCATTTCCGTTATTATCGGTTATAGAAATCACATTGTCCCAAGCATCATATTCATAGTGCGCTTTGAGTTCACCCACTCCGTTATAAATTCCGACAATATCGCCACGGGAATTATGGGTGTAGTAATATGAATACTCGGTATCGCCGTCAGTCAAAGTGTATCTGACATTATACAAAATTCCGTTTGCATCGTATGAATAGTAGAATTTTGCATCGCCACGGGTTTCATATAATAGCTGACCGTTAAGGTACGCATATGTGTATTTTACTCCGTTTACGGTTTTAGTTGTACGAACACTGTCACTGTCATAACCATAGCTTATGCTTGTATCACCATTTGTGAGTGTTGCAAGCTGTCTGCCGTTTTTCCATGTCATTGACATTCCGTCACGATATGTAAGCGGATTGCCGATTTCATCGTAGGTTATGTTCTGACCGTTATATGATGTGAGAACATCTCCCCAATTTGAATTGTTATATTCATACGCATTGCTTGTTGTACCGTTTGAATCGGTAACAGTTTCGGATATAAGGTTACCGCCTGCATCGTAAGTATAGTTGTAAACTTTACCGTTCAGCTTATCATCTACGCTAACAAGCTGATTCATCATATCGTAACCGTAATGATACTGTAAAACTCCGTCTTTGGTAACATCGGTAATATTACTGTGTGCATCATACATTTTGTGTCAAAGGAGGCTCTTTCGAGCCTCCTTACCGCAAACGTTCTACCCAATATCAAAAATCAAGCGAACAACAACGTTATACAATATGTGCAAAATATCAAAAAAACTAATTTCAATTGCAGAAAAATAGATATTTTAAAATTCTTTCTTACAATTATTTCGACACCTCTATATTTTACAATCTGGCGATATTTTATTAAAGTTGCAAGCAGAAGGCATAAACTAAAAAGCACACAGAAAATAAAAATCCAAAAGCTAATTGCATAACTGTCGATAAAAACATACCTAATATATATAATTGATAAGACTCCTATACAGGAAAATATATAATTAGGAACGGTGTAACAAAAAATAGTTTTTTCAGTAAAATACTTTTCAAAAGGTGGAACGATTGAAATATTGGTTGCGTCATATGCTTCTCTAGAATCATACAATCGTTTTAAGCCTATAATGAGTTGATATATTCCAAAAATAATTATTGAGTTCATGTACTGTAACTCTTCACTTTCATAAAATTCGGCGACAGACAAATAAATATAATTTTGAAAATGTGAATCAACCAGTATCCACGAAGACAATATTTGAGTTATAAAAAACCACAAGAGTAAGCTCGTATAACACAACGGTCTTTTGCTTTGATCATATTTTAACACATCATATTTTACGGTAAAAAATATGAGCAGAAAACTAATCAAAAACAACAATATTGTTAAAACGATACCAAACACATCTGTTGTTTTAATAGATTTATAGCATGGCAACATAAAGCTTAAAGTACTAAAAATGTATAAATGAAAACTACCAGTAATAATATTAACAATCATATTAACAACTGTAGTCAAATAAGAAATCAAAAAAAGCAAAAGAGAAAGTAGATATACTTTCTTTTTTTTACACACCACACCACTTTCTTTCATTTTCACTACTCCATACATTACTCAAATATGTCGATACGGAAATTGTTACTAAAGAAGCTGCCACTGAACATACCATACTTTCTCGCATAATTTTAACACAATATTATATATTAGTCAAACTATTTTATTGCTATTTTATGCATTCTCTGTCAGATAAATTGTATGTGTCAAGTTTAGTTACTGCTTGTCGGTGTTTTTATGTTTATGAAGTTTTAATTCTGTCAAATTTAAAAGCACGGTTATAATACTAATCAAAAATATTATTGTCAGCCACAGTGACGCTGTAAATGTTCTTGAGAACAGATTTACAAGCATTTGATTTCCTGTTAGGCTTTGTGAGTTTAGTGTTTGTGCATTATCGACAAGCACATTCAGGTAATTTGAAAGGTCAAAAATGTTATCATTCGGTATATATTTTGAGGGGATAAAAATGCTGAAATCACAAATATTAAACACAATCAAAAGCACGGCAGGTATTCCTGCAAAAACAAGCACAAGTGCAACATATTTTAGAGGAATATTTTTTAGCGATTTCAGAAAGTAGTTTAATTTGAGATTTTCTTTTATCTCCTCAAAAAATTTTCTACTGAACCTATACCACAACTTCAATGCAATAATGCTAAATCCGATAAATATTGCAAGGTATAAAATATGTTCAAATGACGAGAGCGTTTGGTTTTTATCATTTAGATTAACCGAATAATACTGCGGCAAATCCATTTGCTCAACAATTGCTCCCGTATATACCGAGTTATCGTAAACAATCATATCAACCGTTCTGTCACCATAATTTTCGGATGTTGTATATGGAACATACACTCTCTGTTTGTCATCAGCAGAAAACTTATTTATTAAACTTTCGTTTTCACATATCACACCGCAAATTGTATATTGATTTCCGTCAATGCAAATCTTTTTACCGACTGCATCTGTTATAAAAAACAGTTTGAGAGCAAGAGAACTTCCGATTATTGCAACCTTATCTCTGTTATCTATGTTATTGGACGAAATATTTTCGCCGTTAATTTCGGTCTTATAATCCGAAAACCAGTTTTCATTCACAAGTACCGTAGTTACGGTTTCTTCCTTAACTTTTGTTTCTTTACCCTCGGAACAAAAAGCTATGCCTTTGTCAGTAATCCGTTCAAACAGCTTTTCAAGTTCAGAAACCGTTTTTGGAGCAGTTTCGGAATTTTTATCATAAGTTAATTGAGTAACATCAGGTAATTGCCCTTTTGCATTTTCAATAATTATAATATTCGCAATAAAAACGCTCACAGTCAGCAACAACAGTAACAGAAACGAAACAATTTTTCTTTTGCTCACACTGTTTCCTCCTCAATATAAACACTTGAACCGTTTTCTATACTCTTGGTTGTTTTATATACAACTTGACTGTCGCCAAAAAGTGAGTCCGATGTCACCTCGCAATACAGCTCGTCACTGTTACATATATCCACCGAAACCTCTTCAACTGTTGCATCACCGTTTTCGGTTTTATTTATAACAAATACTATTCCCGTATTGCCTGCCCCATCCACCGATGAAACAGGCAAAAGATAATGTGTTTTCATATCATTTGAACCTGCGGTATCGTCAATTACACCTGTTTGAACCGAAACCACTTTGACCTTTGGAAGAAGCATATTATTGATTGTTTTTGAAAAATATGTAAGTAATGCAATCACAATAAAAAATACAATTGAAAATTTCAACACTACGCTCTTTAGCTTATCTTTTTTCATAAAAACCTCTCTCCTATCCCTTATCAGTTCCGACAAACGGCGAATCAATATCCCTGTGTCCGTAAAGATAAATAAGCAATGCAGGAATCATAAATATAACTCCGCAGGCAAATATTATGCCGTAATCCGAACTTCCGACATCAGTAAGCGTTACGGAAAGCGGATACATACCCTCATTATCAAAATAAATCAGCGGTTGTTCAACTACATTCCAATTATCAATAAAGCAGAGCAACGCAAGTGTTATGAGTCCGCCCTTAATCTGCGGAAGAATAATATTAGTAAATATCTTCAAATATGACGCACCGTCAACTCTTGCCGCCTCAATTGCGGAATCGGGAATGTATTTTATACTTTGCCTCAAAAGACAAATTCCGAATGCAGAAAAAGTTCCGGGTAAAATTACCGCAAGAAAATTATTCAGCAAATTCATATTTTCAAGAATCATATAATCAGGCACAAGAGTTACCTGCAACGGCAGAATGAGCAAAATTATGTATATGAAAAACAGCTTGTCCCTGAACGGGAATTTCAATTTTGCAAAAGCAAAAGCCGCCAATGATGATACTGCAACCTGACCGATTACTGTCGGAAAAGTACAAACAACCGAATTCCAGAACTTCAACAAATATTCGGGTTTTCTGAAAAGAGTCTGATAAAACTGCTCCAAAGTTGCCATATTCGGAATCATATTGAGTTCTTTATATTTTCCGTCAGAAAAATTAAGCATTTCACTTACCTGTGAACCTGTCATAAATGAACAAGCAAGCATATAAATGACAGGAAACAAAAACAGCACAGTTACAGCAATCAGCAAAATATATTTTAGTATTTTCATAACCGTATCTTTCATAACAAACCTCTCAAGAATAGCTGTGTTTCCTTTCAAAGCAGAAGAAAATAAACAGCACTATAATTATAAACAGCGATAAGACAATTGATGCCGCCGACAATCTTGGATAGTTAAGATTGTAATAATTGTTGTTGATGAAGTTCTGCAAAAAATACACATTGGTGTTTGGATAATCACCAAACAAAGCAAATACCTCACGGAAAATTTTAAATGAATAAATAAGCTCCATCAGAAAAACAAAAAATGTAGTTGGCGCAATCATAGGTATAGTAATTTTAGTTACAAGCTGATGAGCTTTTGCACCGTCAAGCCTTGCGCTTTCGTAGAGAGATTGCGAAACATTGGCAATGCCTGCCGTAAAAAGAATCACACAAAATCCGCAGTACTTCCACACATAAATAAAAACGATCATCACCATAGACCATTCCGAATTAAAAAATTCAACAGTATTAAATCCAAGTGAATTAAGTAATCCGTTGATTGCACCGTAATCATCAAAAACCAATTGCCACACGCAAATCAGAGATGCAATCGGAACTACAACAGGAATAAGCAATGCACTTCTGAAAAAGGAAGATATTTTATTAAAAGAATTAAGAAACAACGCTATCAAAAACGAAATCACCATTAACAACGGTATCGCCGTAACTGTAAATATACCCGTGTTTTTAAGTGCAAGCAAAAATGTATTATTTTGAAAAAGCTGTATGTAATTTTCTATGCCCACAAAAGTGTCGCCGACATACAGGCTTTTGGTAAAACAAATTATGTACGGCACAATATAGAACACCGCTATGCCTAAAAAAGACGGTAATATAAACAGATATGCCGCTATATGTTCCTTTTGTTTTCTTGTTAATTTAGATTTTCTCATAATTTATTCCTACTCAGTCAAATAAATTTCCGTTGCCGATGTAAGCTGACGAATAAATTTATCTTTTGATATACCTTTATTTATATAATTGTCAACAATCTCACCGATAACATTGTCATTATAATATGAATGTGACACATCTCGATACAAGGTGCAAGCGTTTACATTATCGGCAATGTCAATGTATGCTTTCATAAAATCGTTGTCAATCCCGATAATTTTATTGTTATCATCCGTTCTTGAGCCGGCAACAAGCTTAGCATTATCGTAAACAGATATATTCACAGGAAAGCTCAAACTTCCTGATGCTGTTGCACCAATTTCTTGAATTTCATCACTAAGAGTATATTTTATAAACGCAAGTGCTTGCTCCTTTAGTTGTGTATTATTATTAATTGCATATCCAACCTGTATGTGTGCGGAATTAACATCTTTGTTTTTTGTCAATCCACGAAAGACTACAGGTGTTTCATTTATAGATTGATAATAAGAATAACTTCCTGCCATCAACGGAAATGACCGATTTATATACAATCCGTCAAACAATTCATTTGTATTGCTTTTTTGAGAAATCGTCAACATCTGCATCATTACATCTAAATTATCTTTAAATTCATCGGTATCAAAATACACAGCTTTATTTTCAAAATCAACATAGCTGTTTAAAAATCCGCAAAAGAGTTGCATTGGATAATCAAACCACAAAAAATCCGACAACTCATTAGATACAAATGAATAGCCTTCATCATTTAAAAAATAATTTTCAAATACATCCGAAAAATTACTGTATGTCAAAGAAAAGCCGTTATTTTCTTTGATATCGAAATTTTTCAATCTTTCTTCTGTAGATACCAATACATCAACTCCATAAAACAGCGGTACAATATATAAACCGTTATCATAAACTCCTGCGTTGAGTATGTTAACGTTATAATCATCAAGATTTATTGCATTTGAAGAATTATCATCTTTTAACAAATCATAAATATTCATTAATGAACGGCTTTCAATTAATTTTTCAAAAGGCAATTTTTGACTAAGTGAAATAATATCAGGTCCACTTCCTGCCATAATTTCAGTTGATATCTGCGTTGACATTTCTTGTTCAGAATCAAATTTAACTATCTCAACTTGGAAAGACGGATTATTACTGTTTATGCAATATTTATTGTATTTTTCTGTAATCCAAGACAGAGCGTCTTCATCATTTAATGTGTAATAAACAAGATGATTTTGTTCGCTGTTATTTTTTATTGCACAACTTGAAAATGAAGTAATTATTATAACACTTAAAAGTATAGCTAGTATGACTTTAATAGATTCATGCGGTTTAAATAAAAAGCGTGTGAACATAATTACATTTTATCCTTATCCGTGTATACTTCCATCAGGCCAATCATAGTACTGACCATTTGACATTTTTGAGTTTTTAGCTGATGAGTAAGCTTTGCTTAAATGCTTTGAATAACTTGAACATTTACCTGAAACTGATGCAACATAATATGTACCATTTTTAAGGCAACGACCAATGGTAATGCGCGAACATCCTCCATTTATTTCTTTTCATACTACCCTCTTATATCTCTCATACACAAGAAAATTTCTGTAAGTTTTCTATTACATATAATAAAATTTTAACATAATCTATTCCTTCAAATAAATCTCAGTTGCTGCTGTAAGTTGACGAATGAACTTTTCATTTGAAATATCCCCGTTTAAATATTTATCAACTATATCACTGATTACTGAAGAATTAAAATAAGTATCCGATAAATAATTAAAGCTATATAAGTTACATTTTGTTATGTTGTTTATAATATATTTATAATCTCTTATCGCCGCACTTTCAGTAGTTTCAACAATAGCTTTTTCTTTATCACTAACAATTAAATCTTCAAAATCTATTACTTCATCTATTGAATCAATGCATTTTTCCATAGCATCGCTGTTTACAGGCAAATACATACGTTCTTCACTCATATTTTTTTGCACATCACAGGACAAACAGTACTTAATGAAAGGCAGTAATTTTTCTTTATTTTTACAATTATCATTAACGGCAATACCAACATCTATAGAGGCAGAAATTGAATCATCATCCATATTGTAATTATTTACAAACACAGGAGTTGATCCTAAATATTTTAAATACGAATATGTCCTTACTATACTACTAAAAGCAGGCATTTCCTTATATAAAATAGAAGCACCATTAATTATATTATCATATAAAAAATAATAAACATTTTCGTCGGTAGTGTCATTCTTAATCAAGCTATAGATAGAATCCAAATCTTCCGAAAACTTATCGCTGTTAAATTCTGTATTTCCGCTGTTAAAATCTATATATTGATCTAAAAACGAATAAAAAAAGGCAATATTATCATCGGCACTTCCAAAAAGAGAATATTCTTTTTTATTTTTTGAAAGTTTCTCAGATAATGCTTTAAAAGAAAATTCAGATGATGTTAAATTGTACTTATTAAGTGTTTCCTCTGTAGTTATAAAAACATCAGGTGAATAGAACAAAGGTATAAAATATCTTTTACCGTCAATCACTCCTGCATCCATAATTTTTGAATCGCAGTTATCTATTCCTATATCATAACTAAATTCACTTATAAGCTCGTTTACATCTGCAATAGTTTTGCTATCTGTTAATTTCTCAAATGGAAGCTTTTGACTCAAAGAAAAAATATCAGGTCCTTCACCTGCCATAATTTCTGTTGACATTTTTAATTTCATTTCTTCCTGAGATTCAAATTCCACGATTTCAATTTGATAGGACTCATCGTAATGCTTTGTACAATATTTATTGTACCTTTTAATAATATCGCAAATAGCATCCTCATAGTATGCACAATATGTAAGCTTTGAAGAATTGCTTGAAGCTGTGCTTTCACCACATCCGCTGAAAGCAAACACAGTAATAATAAATTGTAATGTTAAAATTATCGCAATTTTATTTTTCATAATGATTCGCCTTGTGATTTTTTATATGTCTTAACATAATTCTAAATTATTAATCTGTAGTCTATCTGAATTTTTATTATTTAAATCAACAATAACGCTCTACTTGTTAATTCATACGGATAAGTAGCGAAATTAATATGCACTGAGTTAAATTCACTTCATTAATAATTGAAAGTAACATAGTTATATATCGGATATGATTTTTAACACTCGAATATAATTTTCTTTATTATCTGTTTCACTTTCTATATACAATTTAGCTTTTTCCATATATTTTCAAATGCTGTCACATTAACCTGTATATCATTTGTTTCAATTTTCATTTGCTGTTCGTTACTCAAAACAAATTTTATAAATTCATATGCAAATTGTTTGTTATTAGAATTATTATTAATATGCAGCTTAATATTTTCATCGCTAAACCTTTATTTTCTTAAATTATATTTCGAGAAAACATCTTATAAACATCGTTTTACTTTTCAAAAATATTTACTCTTCAAGATAAATTTCAGTTCTTGATTTAAGCTCTTTAATAAATTTATTTTCATCTATTTCATCGGATAAAAATTTATCTACAATATCACCTATAACCTCTGTGTTATAATAATTATACAATCCATAAAGTCTATAGCTTTTTATGTTATCAACGTAATCCTTTGCATACATAAAATTAGCTTCTGAAATATTTGCAGTGTTATTAATATACTTTACCTCTTTTGCTTTATCAAATAATTTACTGTAAGATTCATTGTTGACGGGATATTCCCAGCCACTTCCGTAAGAGGTTGTCGGTAGATATTCCTCTATATTCGCTCCGCAAAAATCACTCTGCACCTTTTCCGATAACGCATACTCAATAAACTCAAGAGCTTTTTCTTTGTTGTCGGAATTATTGCTAATAAAAATTGCATCGGTTATAACACCCGTGGACTCGCCGTCTTTATTCGGTGTATTCAAAATTATGGGCTCGTCATTATCATTTTCAATGTCTGCAATTTCATCATATAACGCAAATAATTCAATCTGACCGTTCGATGATAACATTGGCACTATGTTATCTTCATTTTTCTCATTACTGCTGTATAGTTCTTTTAGTGAGGTGACAGACTTTCTAAAGTCGTCGCTGTCGAAATCATATTCCTGAGAATATAGGTCAACATTTTCATTTATTAAATTCAGAAAAACATTTTTATAATCCTCAACGCTGGAAAACAGAGCTTGATTATTATCATCATTATTAATACTTCCGCTCAATTCTTTGATGTTATCGTATGTTAAATTCGGTTGTTCGTTGTCTAAATATTTTGATAATTTGCTTGATGAGGAGAGTAAAATCTGAGGCTCAAATGTTACAGGAATAAAATATCTTTTTCCATCGTAAATACCCGCATCAAGAATATTAGAATTATAATCGGATAATTTCAATTTATCCTTGTCTTCGCTATTAGAAATAATATCGTCAATATTTGCAAATACACCCTGTTTAATAAGTTTTTCTGTTGATGATGATAATAGAGATAATTCACCAGATGTAATAATATCAGGACCTTTCCCAGCCATAAGCTCAGTTGTAAGTTGACTTGTCATTTTTTCAATATTATCAAACTCAACAATATTGATTCTATTTTGAACATTCTCACATTTTTCATTATATTGATATATTAAAATAGAAACTGGTGATACATACGGCTCATAATGATAATAAGTAATTGTATTCTCCTCTTTTTTGTCTGCTTCACATCCGACGCAGGTTAAAACAGAAAATATTAATACGACTGCTAATAAAATACTTACAAATTTTTTCATCAGCTTACTCCTCTGTATAATAATAATTTACTTTAAACAAAAGTTTATTGATACAACTATGTCAAAATTTACGGATAACATGTTAAAAGTATATAGTAAATGATGTTGCTATTTAATTATTATCCAAGAAATACAACACTTGAATTTCCTGTAACCTGATATTTTCCGGGGCCGTATTTATGACTATTTGCGTATGCTATTGCGGCCTTTGTGTGCGCACTTACTTTATCACACTTATAAGTATAAGACTTTTTATAGAACCCATAATTGTTACAACCAAGTACCAAAATGCAACCGCCATTTATATCTTCTGTACTTACTGGTTTAATAAAATTTGAAGTTTTGACATATTCATTTAGATTTATTTTTTTCATTGAAATTTCTCCTTTCACAATCATTCCTATATACTTTAACATACTTTCTAAAACAAAAAAATGTTTGAAACATTGCATAAGAACTCATTTATCGGTACAGAACACATATTTGTAAAATTGCCTTCATAAAATGAAACATATTTTTCATTAATATCAACTAGTAGTGCATAATGATATCCATTCGCTTTTGCTTTATTTAATAAGCATATTGCTGGTAAATTAACTTCCGTGATTTCAGATATGCTTTCAATTTGATATGACTCATCGTAATGCTTTGTACAATATTTATTGTACTTTTCAATAATATCGCAAATAGCATCCTCATAGTATGCACAATATGTAAGCTTTGAGGAATTGCTTGAAGCTGTACTTTCACCACATCCGCTGAAAGCAAACACAGTAATAATAAATTGTAATGTTAAAATTATCGCAATTTTATTTTTCATAATGATTCGCCTTGTGATTTTTTATATGTCTTAACATAATTCTAAATTATTAATCTGTAGTCTATCTGAATTTTTATTATTTAAATCAACAATAACGCTCTACTTGTTAATTCATACGGATAAGTAGCGAAATTAATATGCACTGAGTTAAATTCACTTCATTAATAATGGAAAGTAACATATGAACCCTTTGCAGCATTAATAGCCTGATTCTTATGGGTGTTGTAACTGCCACATTTATTTTTTCATGATTTTACCTCCGTAATCGGAATAAATTCTAATTTAACCTCAAACAACCAGTCATAGCATTTTTATTTTAAACAACAAACTGCTCTTACCACCTTTTTCTAAGTTCACAGGGATTTTAGGCATAAAAAAGACTAGAAAAAAATAACGCCCACATTTTCTGTGAGCGTTACTGTTGCAATATTGATTTCAGATACAAAATGCGGCATAGAGAGGAACGGTTTTTTTATTGTCCTCAAAGCCAAAGTTTTTGGCAGAAAGTTTAATGGCATAAGCGGGCTTGTAGGTGTCCATATAGACCTTCAAGCTCTTTGCTCTGGTGTTGTCGGCAGACTTGACCTCAATAGGAATAAGCTGACCGTCACGCTGAATGATAAAATCAATTTCAGCTCCACGCTCGGACTCCCAATAATAGGTGTGGTAGCCGTTAATGGAGAGCTGCACATTGACATAGTTTTCCGCCATACCGCCATTGAAGTCGTTAATTTCCTCTACCATATAGAGAATATCATTGGCGGCCAAATCTTTCTTGGCACAAAGCAATCCTAAGTCGGACACATAAATCTTGAACGCATCAATATCACGGTAGTTTTCAAGCGGCTTTTCGATTTGCTCCACCTTGTAGACCTGTGACACGATACCGGACAGGCAGAGCCATTCAATCGCATTTTCAAATTCGGAAGCCCGTCCGCCTTTCTTAATCAACTTATATTGGAAACGGGTATTCTTCTTTGAGAGCTGAACGGTAATGTTATCGTAGGCAAGTCTGGTTTTCTTGATTTCATTCAAGTTGTTATACTTGCTCATATCGTTGAGATAGCTTGCAAGTATCGTGTCCTGCGTATGGCGGACAAGGATATAATCCTTTGTTTCGGCAAACTGCATCACGCACTCCGGCATACCGCCGACCACAAGATACTGACGGTAAAGCTGCATTGCGGCATCGTGCAAAGCAGACGGCAGCGGCGTATCGGTTTGGAAGCATTTTTTAATCTGCTCTACCAAATCGTCCTCACCGAGCGCCAACATAAATTCCTCCATATCCATAGGATAAAGCGTTTTCATATCGACCTTTCCTACGGGGAAAGAGAATTTTGCTCTGTTGACCGCAACGCCGAGCAAGCTGCCTGCAACGATGATGTGATAATCCGGAGCGTTCTCGCAAAAATATTTGAGCGAAGTCAACGCTCTTTCGCAGAGCTGCACCTCGTCAAAGACTATCAGAGTTTTTTCCGTTACGATGGTCTGACCTGCGATATGGGACAAAATCGGTATCAGATAATCGGGGCTGATGTTTTCCTCAAATGTTTCATTTAGCTTTGGATTGGTTTCAAAGTTGAAGTAAGCCACATTTTCATAGTGAGTACGCCCGAACTCCAGAATGGAATAGGTCTTTCCGACCTGTCTCGCACCCTGTAAAATAAGGGGCTTGCGGTGTTCGCTTTCTTTCCACGCTTCCAAGAAGCCCATAATCTTTCTATACATAAGCAGTCCTCCTTAAAGGTACTGACCATAGTATAGCAGATATTCGTGTAAAAATCAATGAAATTTCCTTGAATTTTTGCACTAATCAGCACGATTATTTTTGCTAACCTCTCACGATACGACACGAACACCGCAATTTCTGCATTTTATGCCTCTCCAAACTTGGTCGTCATCAGCTTGTAAAGCTCAGTATTGCGGGGAACTTGTTGACAAACGACACAGGAGAACTGCTGACCTTGAGAAGCCCCTATCCTGCGCCGACATTCGTGATATAGCTGATCTGAAGGTCGGAAATATTAAGGAGCTTGGTTGAGCATGAAGTTTGTGAAGCCCACCGTCCTCATCAGTCATTCTTGCAACACGAAAAATGAGTATACAAGAATTTTAGGCATAAAAAAAGAGCCCAATGGCTCAGATGTTAAAAATATTAAATAAGTAATTGTTATTGATTATTCTTGATTCCCTGATAATTCCTTACTTTTTAAGATTTACAAGAAGGTATCGTTTTATTCACTCCATGCTGTGGAGGGAAGTCGATCACTTGCTCTTTTAATGAAACCTTTTTTGAAATTTTGTCGATAAACGGAATTTTTACATGCAAGCCTGTTGACCAAGTTACATGATATGTTCAGAGTCTTTCAATTACATATGCGTGTGCCTGCGGTACTACCTTGACATTGCTTACAATTACTATAAGCAAAATTAAAAGGACGATACCTAAAATAATAAGTGCTGCCATTATTTACCTCTCATTCTGATATTGGCTCTACAATGAGCTTTACACCCTCAATTGCAAGAACCTTAATTTTTGTTCCTTTTAAAAGCGGTGCTTTGTCGGACTTTACCGTCCAAGTTTCCGCACCGACCTTTGCCTGTGCTGTTTCGTCAATATCGGTTAAATCAGTCAGCATAAACCCGACTTGACCGATGTGACGGTCTGCGTTTGTTCCCGTTGTCTTGTTACGCTTTTTAAAGCGTTTTACAAGCGGTCGTGTCACAATCAGCGAAACAAGTGACACTGCAAGGAACACAACCGACTGGATTGTTATGTCGCTTGTAAATATAGTTGTTATGGCGGCACAAACCGAGCCGAGAACAAACCATATTGATACAAGCTGTGTTGTAAAGCCTTCGCAAAGCAACATGAATATTGCAAAGCCTATCCACACTATCGGCATATATTGCTCCATAGAGCTGTCACCCTCCTTTTCGCATAATTTTAACACAATATTATATATTAGTCAAACTATTTTATTGCTATTTTATGCGTTAACTGATTATTTTGTATCTGTATTCCGCTTTATCCTTACAATTTCATGTAAAAAGGGCATAAAAATACCGACAAGTATTAGCATAGAACACCATTACTTGTCGGTAATAATTTTAATATCACATTCCTTGTTCAAAAATATAGAGGTACAAATCTTCAAGGGTTGGGTTTGCAATTGTTATTTTATGATTTTCAGGGGGATTATCTGTTACTAATCTTACTACGATTTTATCATCATTATGATAGAGATTTGAAACTCGATAATTATCCTGAAAATATTTTAATTCCTCTTTTTCAATTTCCACCTCAACTACCTTATTTGCAATTTCATTTACAAGATTTTGGCAGGTATCATGTGACACAAGTTTTCCCTGCTTTAAAAGTATAATCTCTTTAGCAATGAACTCGATATCGGACACAACATGAGTAGAAATGAGCACGATTTTATCTTCTGCAATTTCACTTATAAAATTGCGGATACGAATTCTCTCTTTTGGGTCAAGGCCCGCAGTCGGTTCATCAAGAATCAAAATTTTCGGGTCATTCAAAAGTGCCTGAGCAATCAAGGCTCTTTGTTTCATACCTCCCGAAAATCCGCCGAGTTTTTTATGTGCCGCATTAGTGAGATTTACCGTATCAAGAAGTGAGGTTATTTTTTCCTTAGCCTCCTTCTTTTTTAATCCCTTTAATGCCGCCATATACCACAAAAATCGGTTAAGAGTAAAATCATCATACAAACCTTGTTGCTGTGGCATATAACCGAGAACGCTCCGATAATTTTTACCTAATTTTTTAATATTTTCTCCGTCATACAACACTTCACCTTTATCTGAATTCAGATTATCGGTAATGATATTCATAAGTGTTGATTTACCTGCACCGTTAGGACCAAGAAGTCCATACACACCCGGAGTAAGCGTAACGGTAAAATCATCAAGTGCTTTTACCGCTCCTTTTTTATAGACTTTTGTAATACCTTTAACCTCAAGCTTTGGCATTTATTCGCCTCCATATTCTTGTTTCGGTAAATTTTAATTTAGAAATTTCAAGTGTGACAATTGCAATTAAGATACTCAGCAAGCAAGTCATAACGATAGCTATAATATGGGAATTTACAACCCAATAACCTATTCTTACATTTTCAATCGAATACAAAGCAAGCAATGGTAATATAACTAAAACAGTTGAAACCACCATTGTAAACATACTGCTACGGGTAAAAATTGAAACTGCTGTAATAACAAATGTTACTGCTGTTGCAAGCAAAAAGTAGCATACGAGATTGAGAACTACCGCATTTATCACACTAAAAGATGTTTCTTGAACATTTTCAAAAATACATACTAAGGGTGTATTCAAACTGTTCGCACCGTATGTATTTATAAATCTTACAAAATACGGCACATACAGAACTGTAAATGCTATTAACAAATATATACACTCCACTACTATTTTTCCAAAAAACAGTTTTGTTTTACCGTTTTCAGTAGTACGAATAAGGTTGATCATACCATTTTTATACTCGGGTGAAAATACATAAGGAACACCTATCACAATAACAAGACAAAGCAAAGAAAAATCGTTCCATTCCCTTGTTTTACTTGAAACAAAACTTTTATAGATGTTTTCATCAATAAATTTTGCATCTATGCCCTTTTTATCTAGTTCAAGGAGTCGATTATATTGTTCGATTACTCTTTCAAATGCAATCCCTTTGCTGTTTAAAATATTTTCAATCGACTTGGACATAGCCTGTTTTGCATTTTCAGAAAGCTCACTATTTTCAGCAATTTCGCCCATGCGTTGTTGCAAGTTGTTAAAATAATTTTGCTGTTCCAAAATATAGTTTTCCTTTTCCGAAGTTATGTCACCCTCAAGATATTCCATATACGCTTTGTAGTCAGCATCCGAATTTTCCGAATAAGGGTAACGAACCGTTCCGAACGATGAAATAATTGCAAAAAGCACAAGCAAAACAATCATAACAGCCATTTTATTTTGAATAGTGAATTTAAAAACTTCGCCTTTAAAAATGCCGGTACTGCCGTTTAATGTAAAAAATCTTGATTTAAACTTTTCAAACAGTCTTGAAAAAATGCCGGCAGTTTTCTGTTGATTGCGTTTACAAAATAATATACAGGAAAACACCGTACACAAAAGAAATACTGTACAAAAAACGGCAAATGCAATCGGAATCGAAGCTACTGCATTTGAAAAAATATTAAGATTCAGATAACTTCCAAAAAATTCCCCGCCGTCAAGAATATAGAAAATATTAATGTACTTTAAAAGGTTCAAAAAAGAGTTCTGTACAATCAAGGTATAGAGCAAATACTCTGCACCAATTATTACGAGCCCTGTAAGATACATCGTTGCAGAACTTGAAAAGATAATAAATACAAGAGCCAAAAACGATGAAATAACAAAAGTCCCCATTATTTTTGCAAATGCAAACAAAATCAAAAATTGACCTGCTGTAACTGTAAGGGTACAGTTGCGAAACTCGGAAATTGATTGAATATTTACGCTTAAATCGGTACTGCCATACAGGAAAGTGTTTATGATAAAATTGCAAAAAATGAATAATATCGACACAACAGCTGACAGTACAAAAAGCAACATGAATTTTGAAATTATAGTTTTGAATCTGCCGAATTTTGTACATCGTACCAACGAATACAGTCCTTTTTCACGCTCATATTGAAAAAGATAAACGCAAAGCAAAAACACAATGGCGATTATAAAAATATCGGTTAAACTGTATTCTGTTGTTGCAACAAAAGCATCAGAATTTACAAGGCTTAGCTTGGTGTTTTTTAACCCTGAATAATCGTTGGATGTTTTGTAAAGATTTTTATATGAAAAAGAATTTTTATCGCCAAAAATTGAAGAGGACGACTGCGCCTTTGCCCTGTCATACATTTTGTCAATAAAATCCGGATAGGAATTTATATACTCAATCTGCTGCGAAATATCATAGAGAAAACTGTTTTTCCAAAAGTTATCTCCGCCTTTTTCACTCATTTCAACAGCCTTTTGATACGCATCCGGATTACTCTTTCGATACTCATCAAGTTCATATGTGTAATTTTCAATAAGTTCCTCGTTATCAGTCTGTGCAAGATTTTCAAGTCTGCTAAAAATTTCATATGCAAGCAGTTCATTGTCAATCTGCTTTTCAGCGTCATTCAAAGACATTGAAGAATAACTATTGAGCATTTTAGCATACTCATTGGAATAAGTGATTCTAATGCTGTTTTCTTCGGTATTTTGCGATGAATATAATAAAAAGCCGTTGATTGCAAGGCAGAGCAATAAAAAAACAAAAAATATTTTTTTATTAAGTATCTTTTTCAGTTCATAAATAAAGAGTTTCATAAATTCATCTGTTACTCAAAAGTATAAATTTCATCGGCATTTTCTGTGTTATTTTTATCAATATAATAAAGTGTTTTTTCTTCTTCGTTGTAATCAATAAAACAACTGCTGTCAAAACCTATTTCGGCAGTAAATTCAAACGGCATTTTCTTTAAAGTTGCCTTATAGCTTTTATCACAGAAAATCAACTTATCAGCCTCATTATCATCATTAGCAGCTGAAATTATCAGATTTTCACCGTCATTTGTAAAAGGAGTGTAGTATTGATAACCTGCAATCAAATCAGAACAATCAAGAATTTTCTTTTGATTTTCTCCGTTAAAACCGCACTCATACACCTTACTTCCGTTTGCGAAAATAAGCTTATCATTGAAAATTGTAAACATTGAATTTATATTTACTTCCAACTTTTCACTGAGATTTTCCCATTTATCGGTCTGTAAATCATAGTTTATCAAGTAGCTGTTTTCCTTGGTACCGTCAAGCTTTGTTATCCATAAAAAAAGATGATTGCCGTAGAATCTGGTGTCACATACACTCATACCATTAAGTATATCGTATTTATAGTACGGCAGTAACTCATCTGTGTTTCCTTTACCATCGGCAGAAACCTTGTAAAGTGCCATATTACTGCCTTCTGCCGCTCCTTCGTTATCTTTTTTACTTCCGTCAAAATAAATATATCCTCTGTGAATTTTAAAGTCCCAAATTGTATAATCCCTTGTCGAATATAAAACCTCACGATTTGTTCCGTCAGTTGAAATTTTGCAAATTTCATTTAATTCATAAGTTACACCGTCTTTGTCGGTTTTATCCTCGACCGATTGAAAATAAATGCAGTCATTGTAGTAAACAAGACTTCTGAAATATGTATTTAAAAATGCTGTACACTCTTTCTTTTTCTCAAACGAGGTTTCTTTGTCATGCATACAATCACTTCGATTGCACAAAGGTTGACAACTATGCGTTTCCTTATCAATCACATACAAAAATCCGTTATCTGAATTTAAAAAGTAAATGCCCGTATGAGTATCTGCAAAATAGAGCTGACTGCCGTACCTTATAAAATTCTCCTGACTGTCCTGATTAGGAACATATGTATCAGAACTGTCGATACTCATTTTTTGATTACATCCGCACAAAAAAACAAATGAAATCAGAAACAAAAATGCAGTGTATTTTTTAATCATAATTTTCATATAAACACCTCAGAGCCCACCCGCTACATTCGGGTGGGCTCACAAACTTATGCTGTTTTGCCGACTGTAGCAGATACAGTTGTTGCACTATCAAATTGAGAAATACATTTTGAGCCTACTAAAGTATAATAACCGTTTGTAGTAACCGTAAGGCTCTTGTTATTATCAACGCTATCATACGAATTGCACGATAACTTCACATAACTACCGGATTTGTAATATCCATACACCCAAACCTTTATTGAACACGGTCCGCCATTAGTAACACTTCCTTTTCCACTAGTTGTGTTACCGGAATATGAAGCCGTTGATGATACTGTATAACCATTACTCATTTCTGCATATCTTGTACTGGAAGCTGCGCTAGCGCTTATAGCCGCAACTGATGAAAAAGCACATATTGTAGCTAACATTGTTGTTGTTATTTTTCTTATCTTGTGTTTCATAAAGAGTTCCTCCTTTGTTATGTTAAAATATTATTAATATAATTTTCAGTTGAAACAACGATTAAGACATTAAACCATTGGACTTACCTCCTTTCATACTTATTTTAATTGCTAAAAATTTTATTTAAAAATATTAATACTTTAACTGTCATTTAAACACAACATACTGAAATAAGTTTTAAAATTGATTTTATATTTTTAAATCAATTCGCTACTTCTGTAATTTAAAATTAAGCAGTTTCCAATATTTTATATTTGCAATATAGCTTTGGTATTGTAATTACATTTATTAATCAATTTATCTATCTTGTAAGACAATTTTAACATATCAAATATATAAACGCAATGATTTTTAGATATTATTTGTTACAAAATTTCACTATATGTTTTTGTGCAATATGACAGATTTTATTTAAAATAATGCTAATTAATATCGGTACAAACAGACCAAATATAAGATATACAAAAGCCCACTGTTGCAAACCGTTTGGAAGATAGTAGTACCATATACTTGATTTAAATGATGCAACATTAAAGTCACCAAACAATGGGCCTGAAGTAATGAGGCTTAATCCGTAGAATACAAATTTTAGACACATAAAACCTACAAGCTGATTTACCATAATTCCGTATGTGTTGTCAGCTATAAGCCTTACAAGCTTGCTGTTTCCTATGGCAGGTACAAGCAATTAATATAAGAAGTGCAAACCTTGATTTTATGAAAGAATACGATATAACAGCCTTACTGGATAATCTTTTAGAAAATGCCGTTGAATCAGTTTTGACAACAGATAATAAGTTTATTGACTTTTCTATCTGTACACGAAATTTAAATTTTTTGATAATAAAAGTTTCAAATTCCTGCAACACAAAGCCAAAGTATAATAACGGAATTATAACTTCTTCCAAGAATTCTTCCGGATTGCATGGAATAGGAACTCGAAGTATTAAAAAGACAGCTGATAAGTATAACGGTAATTTAGAAATGAATTATGATAAAACAGAATGTACATTTACCACAGTAATAGGAATTAACGCAAATACGGCTAGAACATAAAATTCAATACAAAACAAAAATGCTATCCTTTTTCTTGGCATAACGCCTTAAAGAAGAATAGCATTTTTTAGAATATTTGATTTTAATCAGGTAAAAATAGTTGGTTTTTAGGTAAAAATTCGGTTGTCTAAAATTACAGAAACTATAAATTCATTATTCTTCTCCGAAATAACTACATCTCCCCCATACTTCTGGGCAATACTTTTTACTATAGAAATTCCTTTCCCATGATTTCTTTTATTTTTCTTATCAGTCTGCAATAAAGGATTTTTAGACAATACAGAATCAATAATTTTATTCTTACATTTAATAACAGAATAATCTCCTTTATGCTCTGTACTGAAAATAATTTCTTTATTCTCAATTTTATTTTCAGACAAATACGAAATAGCGTTATCAAAAATATTTCCTATTATAGAAATTATATCAGATTCGTTATTAAACTGTTTCATATTATCTGAAATTTTTAATTTGACAGAAATTCCATGAAGTCTTGCTTTTTCAATTTCAACATTGAGAACTGCATTAAGCAAAGAATTATCTGTATTAACAATAGTCCCACCAGACGAAAACTTATTCGTCACTTTCTGACAAATCTTATGGGCTTCATCATATTTACCTTTCAAAATCAAATTGTCAATACAAGCGATATTATTTTTCATATCATGTCGTATTCTTACTGTGTTTTCAATCTGTTTGTTGGAATTTATGATATTATTTTCATACAAGTTTGCTCGTTGCTCAGATAGCAATAGCTTTATAGCTATTTGATTATCTCTGTTTATTCTCGCAATCATAAACCAAACCATTACCGCAATTACAACCATGCTAATACAAATTATAGAAAGTAACATAATTAAATTTGATTGATAATTCGTAAGAATCATTATATAAAAAGTGATGTATAATATTGCCATTGCTAAAACAGGAATTGCAATAAAAGCTATTATATTTGAAACTTTTTTTAAACTATACACTTTTGCTTTCGTACGCCACATAAGCAGTAAAGTTACGAATATTGTCAGGTTTACAAGCACAACACATAAATATCTGAAAAAGCTTGACTGTAAACCCAATTCTTCCAATGATAAACCCGTAACAAAAGATGTAAGATATAAAACTCCGTAAGATATAATCGTATTAATCAGTGAAGCTACAAACGGAAGAATAATTTTAATTGCCAATTCTCCTTTTAAACAAGTTAAGCAATATACTTCATGTAATATAACAACTGTCAACATATCAATCATTACAACATAAGGATTGTTAAATGTAAAATATGTAAGAACAGTAAAATTTAAAACAATAAACAATGAACCCATTGCTATATTGCGTTTACGAGAATATTTGCCACCTAAGAATGCCAAGAAAAACCCTATCAGATAAACTGATTGTGCAAAATTAACCGCTAATTCAAAACCATAATTAAACATTTATATCCCCCAACCATTTGAAATATTTTTTCTTTACATCATCTCTGTATTTTTTATTGAGAGGAATGTTAATATCATTTTGCAATAAAATACAATCAGTAGAAATATATTCAACATACTTATTGTTTACAGCATAACCAATATGCGGTCTTATAAAGCCATATTCTGCGATATTTTTAAATTCCGTATTCATATCACTTCTGACCTTATATTCTTGATTTTTAGTATGATACACAACATAATTTTTAATTTTTTCAAGATAAATAATATCACCAATAACAATCGGAATATCTTTTCTTTCGGTATGCAATACTATAGTTTTATGTAATTCTTCAAAAGAATTATTTATACGGTTAATACATTCGTACAAATCAGATTCAATTTTACTTTTTCTTATAAATGAATAAGGAAAACTTTTTAAAGCATCAAACACAAGCTCATCGTGACTTGTGACATAAACAATAAAAGGTATTTCAGCTGAACTTTTCAATTCATTGATCCGCTTGGCTGTAGCAATACCGTCAATTGACGGCATTTCAATATCAAGAAAAATCAGATGATACTTGCTGTAATTTTCAAGTATATCAAATCCGTTTGAGTATTTGTCAATTTTAAATTCAAAATTAAGTTTTTCACATACCGCTGTTATTTTATTGATCAAACTTTCAACAAATACAATTTCATCATCTACTACCGCAATCTTTAACATATTCTCACCACCACTTAAATTCTAACAAATATTAAAATGTTTTTCAATACACTCTTAAACAGTCGATCATTTAAGAAGTTACTATCAATTTTATAAATCAGCAAGTTATTACCGCCGTTATCTCTGTATCTTTGCTAGGGAAAAGTGATTATTTTTTTAAAAGTAGGGGTAATGAAAATTTTGAATTTGATGCGGAGGGTAAAAAAATCTATCCTAAGCGTATTTTAATATAAAAGCAAAAACAGCACTAAGAAATATACGGCAATGAAAAATGCAGTTTGTAAGAACAGCCGTGCAAGAGGAATGTTCCGGTTTTACGGTGCAAACAGAACAGGGCGATTTTCAGGCAGAATTGCACATAACCGCTAAAACAGAATATTTTTAAGACGGTGTAATACTGCAAAACATGAAACATCCTCATAGATTAAAAATCAAGGACCACCCAAGAAAATAGGCGGTCCTTGATTTTAGAAAGATTTTATTTTTAAAAGGAGTTAGAAATTAGCTTATTTTATTTGTTTATACCAAAAATATATTTCGTAGTTTGTGTATAGTTTTCGTTTGCTTTTAATATTGTCGTAGGAAAAGTCTTGTGATTTACAGCATCGGGAAAGCCTTGGGTTTCAAGACAAAACGCTGGATTTTCTCCGTATGTTGCTGAATCCTTTCCCATATTGGACAAAACATCGACATAATTTGCTGTATATACATGAACACCTTTTTGAGAAGTATAGCATTTTAATGTGATTCCGCTATCAATACCCTCAGCTTCGGCCGCAAGCACAAATTCTTCATCAGAATGATTCAGCACAAACATATGATCAATACCGTTTGCAAAACCAATCTGCTCGTTTTTTCTGTCAATACCATTTCCAATTAACTTGGGTTCGGTAAAATCAAACGATGTATTCTTAACGGGAGTTATCTCTCCTGTGGGATTGAGGTTTGAATTTATCGGTATGAAGAAATTTGCATTTATTTTCAGCTTGTGATTTTCTGTAACTTTACCGCTTTTATGTCCGTTAAGATTGAAATATGAATGATTGGTCAGATTACATATTGTGTCTTTGTCGGAAACTGCCGACCATTTTATCGTAAGTACATTTTCATCATCAAAGGTGTAGCGTACAAAGACCTTCATATTTCCGGGATAGCCTTCATCACCGTCGGGACTATCAAGCATAAATAGAACTGTATTTGGAACTTTATCATCAACTACCGCAAGCCATACTTTGCGGCTAAAGCTGTTAAATCCGCCGTGTAGATGGTTACTCCCATTGTTTACAGGGAGCTGATAATCTTCTCCGTTAAGAGTAAACTTGCCGTATGCAATTCTTCCGCAACATCTTCCGACAGTAGCACCGAAGTATGTTCCGTCAAATTCATAACCGTCAATGTGCTCATAGCCGAGAACTACATCTCTAATACTACCGTTTTTGTCGGGAACTTTTATCGAAACGACACTTGCGCCTAAATCACATAATGTCACGCTTGCTCCGCTGTTATTTTCTATTGTATAAAGATGAGTGTTTTCACCTTTGGATGTAGGTTCAAAATTCACTACCCTTATCTTTGACATTTTAGCACTTCCTTTACTACAGCGTCTTTATAAATTTATCAAAAGCCTTTTGTCCTTCAGGAGTTCTTTTGAATACACCTGCATCCAAAAGAACATTAAGGAACACCTTTCCTATCTCATTTTGAATTATTGAATCAATATTATTTTCATTGATTTCATCATACTGCGAAACAAATTCATTTACCCACTCGGAATGTTTGCTGATTTTCGGAATTTCACTTACATCCTTGTGATTAAGAATAGCATCCTTTAAAATAGCCATTTCATCTTTAAGCCTTGAGGGCAATACTGCAAGTCCCATAACTTCAATAAGGCCGATATTTTCTTTTTTAATATGATGCAAATTCGCATGAGGATGAAATACTCCCAGAGGATGCTCTTCACTTGTAATATTATTTCTGAGAACGAGGTCAATAACAAATTTTCCATCCTTTGTAAAAGCAATCGGAGTGATAGTGTTGTGAATTTCACCGTCTGTTTCGGCAAAAATGCCAACATCTGCATCCGTGTACGCTCTCCAACTCTTTAGAATATGAGAAGATAATGAAATAATGCTGTCCTTGTTTTTACCTGTCAATCTTACAACTGACATAGGCCACTTTACAATTCCGCACTCCACATCATCAAAGCCGTTAACAGTAAACTTTCTTTCAACCTCTGCCCTATTAAGTGCAAAGCTGTATCTGCCACCCTGAAAATGTTCATGTGTAAGTATTGAACCACCTACAATCGGCAAATCAGCATTCGAACCGATTATATAATGCGGAAACTGTGAAATAAAATCAAACAGTTTTCTGAATGTGGAATCATTGATTACCATTGGTGTATGCTCACCGTTAAATACAATACAATGTTCATTGTAATAAACATACGGAGAATATTGCATAAACCAGTTATCTCCATCAATGGTGAGCGGAATAATTCTGTGATTATCTCTTGCAGGATGATTTACTCTTCCGGCATATCCTTCATTTTCCTTACAAAGCAAACATTTCGGATAGCCCGACTGTTTTTGAAGTTTTGCCGCTGCAATAGCTTTCGGATCTTTTTCAGGCTTTGAAAGATTTACAGTGATATCGATATCACCGTATTCGGTTGCTGTTTTCCACTTTAAGTCTTTCTTAATACGATATCTTCTTATATAATCGGTATCGCAGCTGAATTTATAGTAGCTATCGGTTGCAAGTTCAGGAGAACAGCTATAATTCTGCCAAAATTCTCTTATTACTTCTGACGGTCGCTTAACAAGTGAAGCCATAAGTTTCACATCAAATAAGTCGCGATATGTTACTGTATTTTCGGGAATAATTCCTTTTTCGTATGCATAATCAAGAAGTCCCGACAAAATTTCTTCAAGAGTATCCTCGTTATCTGCTGTAAGGCAAGTACAGCTGTCATCGGGTTCATCCATATGGAACAACGACAAAAGCCTATTTTGCGTGTAGATTATATCCTCTTTTTCAATAAGTCCTGTATTGATTCCGTATGAAACAAGTCTTAATATTAAGCCGTAAACGCTGTTCTTCATAAATACCGCCTCACTTATTATAGCCGTTGGGATGTGTTGAATGCCATTTCCACGCTGTTTTAATAATTGTTCCCAGATCATCATACTCAGGTTTCCAGCCAAGTACGGTTTTCGCCTTATCGCTTGATGCAATCAATACAGCAGGATCGCCGCTTCTTCTGCTTTCTTCAACAACCTTAATGTCTTTCTGTGTAACCTCTTTTGCTTTTTCAATTACCTCACGAACAGAAAAACCTACACCGTTGCCAAGATTGAATATATCACTTTTACCGCCCTTTATAAGATATTCAACTGCAAGAATATGAGCCTGTGCAAGGTCAGTGACATGGATATAATCACGAATACAAGTTCCGTCAGATGTGGGATAATCAGTACCAAAAATACTTATGTGGTCACGGGTACCCTGTGCCGCTTGAAGAATAATCGGAATAAGGTGGGTTTCAGGATTATGTGCCTCACCGATTTTTCCGCTGATATGTGCTCCGCATGCATTGAAATATCTGAGAGAAACATATCTTAAACCATGTGCTTTTTCAACCCAATAGAACATTCTCTCCATGGATTTTTTTGTTTCTCCGTAGCAGTTTGTCGGATTTGTCGGATCGGTTTCAAGAATAGGAGTTCTCTCAGGCTCACCGTATGTTGCCGCTGTTGATGAAAATACAATCTTATCAATTCCGTGAGCAACCATTGACTGAAGCAAAACCTTTGTGCCGTTGAGGTTATTATCATAATATTTGAGAGGGTTGGTCATACTTTCACCGACAAGTGAATTGGCTGCAAAATGAATTACAGCATCAATACCTTTTTCTTTATCAAAAACGCTGTCCATTTCACTTCTGTTTCTGAGATCACCTTTATAAAATTTTGCTTTGGGATGAACCGCCTCGATATGACCTGTTTCAAGGTTATCGAATACAACAACCTCATTACCGCTTTCAATAAGTCTGTAAACTGTATGCGAACCGATATATCCGGCACCGCCTAAAACAAGAATTTTCATTTTGTCCTCCTTAATAAAAACAAAACCTACATAATTACATTACTTTTATTCCGCCGTATTTTCTCACTTTGAGAACATGGCATGAGTTTTCTCCGAAAATTTTATTTATAAATTCTTTGTAATTACTTACAAAATCATTTTTGACAAACGCCTGAATTGTACCTGCAAATCCACCGCCGTGAACACGGCACACACCGTAATTGCGAAGAAGGCTTTCGCTGAGTGCAAGGGCTACCGAGATGTTCTGATGTTGAATATCTCTTGTTGTATATACATTCTGAAGATACTTAAACGATGAATTACCGGATTTTCTGATTGCATCAAGGAATTCAACAAACTTACCGTTTTCAAGTGACGAAACGGCATTTTTAACATTATGCTCCTCATTAAAGAAATGAATTGCACGAAGTACCGGTCTGTCGCCAACAGCCTCACGAATTTCGTCAAGGCGAATATAAAATTCGTTTGAATCACAATCTCTCAGATAATCTTCTCCGAGAAAATTTGCAACCTTTTTCATTTCCGAGGGAATCATAGCATAATCATCTGTAAGATCAACATGATCGCCCTTTGTGTCAACAATACAAAGACTGTAATCATATTTTTCAAATTCGGTAGGTACTTTCTTAACAATTGGCTTTGTCGGATCTTTAAAGTCAATGTTAACCATTCCTCCGACTGAACAAGCCATTTGATCCATAAGTCCGCACGGCTTTTTGAAAAATACATTTTCAGCATACTGAGAAATCTGAGCAATCTCAACTGAATTTATTTTCATATCATTATATAAACCGGAAATAATAGTTCCGACAACTACTTCAAAAGCTGCTGACGATGAAAGTCCTGCACCAACAAGTACATCACTTGTTGCATAAGCATTGAATCCACCAATTTTGTATCCATGATCCTTAAGTCCACGAAGAACACCTCTGATGAGGCTGACCGTTGTGCCTGCCTCATCATTATTAACTTCGAGGTCATTTATATTGAGAGTAATCATATCATAACCGTCAGAAACAAATCTTACAACATCATTGTTATTCTTAGCCGACACAGCAATAGTATCAAGATTAATGGATGTTGCAAGCACCATTCCATGCTGGTGATCTGTATGATTACCGCAAACCTCACTTCTGCCGGGAGCACTGAATATTGCTACTTTATCAGGGCAAAAAATTGTTTCATACTGCTCAATTGCATGAACATATCTTTTTTTCTGATAATCAATCATTGATGAATCTATATATATATCAGTGAAAAGATTATCAAATTCGCCGTTTGTAATTTTTTCAATTGCTGTTTTAGTATCAATCATTTTATTTACCTGCCTTTTCCGCAACCGTAGGAAGGAACATAGAAGGCTCTGTGTTACCGCTTTCATCAAGCTGTTGTGTCATATCAATCTTGCCTTCTCTTCTTGCACTGATTGTGTTGATAACCTTCTTCATCATACCGTCATTGAGTTTATATTTCTTTCTGTAAACAACATAAGCAATAAGCATACAAACCGCAGGAACAATGCACATAAGTGTACTGATTGACGCTACTGTTGCAAATGACTGTTCCTGACCCGGAATATACTGTGTGCTTCCAAGTGCCGCACCAATACCGAGTGCTGTAAGAGCTGCTGTGAATTTTACGATAAGCGTCTGGAGTGAGAATACAACGCCTTCATTTCTTGTTCCAAGCTTAAATTCACCGTAATCAACAACATCTGCAAGGAATACTGTTGCACAACCAAGTTCAAGACCTGTACCAAGTTTTACAATAACACCTGAGATTGATGTGAGCACAACATTGTGCGGAGCAAAAATACCTACGAACAAAAGCATTACAAGACCAAATGCAGGTAAAAGACATGCAAGAAGGAACGAAGTTTTTCTTGAAAGAAATTTTGTAACCTTAGGGAATACGATAAGACCTACAACCTCTGCGATTGATGCGCTGATCATAAATGATGACATCATTCCTGCGTTGCCGCAAACATATTTGAAATAATATGTAGCAACACCCATAATGCACTGAATGCCGATGTTGTAAAGGAAGATAAGGGTTACCGCCCAACGAAGTTGATCATTCTTGCCGATGATTGAGAAAATATCCTTAAACTTAACTTTCTTTTCCGGAACAGAATCATCTCTCTTTTTCGGAAGATTGATTACTGTAATACCGATTGTAAGAATAAATACAATTGCAATTATGATTGCAAATCTGTGATAACCTGCCTGATTTGTTGTGCCGCCGCTGAGAGCCTCAATAATCTGAACACCAAAGCCTGCAATAACAAGTGACTGACCGATACTTGCAAAGATTCTCGGAAGTACCGAAACTTTTTCTCTCTCCTCAGGATTTGAAGTGAGGTTAGGAATAATTGACCAATAAGGAATATCCATAATTGTGTAAGTCATACCCCAGAGTATGTAAGCTGCTGTTGCAAATACGCAAAGTCCAACGCCATCGAGGTGGAAGTCTGTGAATAAAACAACAAATACAATTGAATTAACCAGCGTACCAATTACAAGCCATGGAATAAATTTACCCCATCTGCTGCGTGTGTTATCAACAATCATACCCATAAACAAATCATTAAAGGCATCCCATAACTTTGCAACAAAGAACATTACGCCGATAAATACCGGGTTAACCTTGATGATGTCTGTGAAATAAATCATTGAAAATGTGGCAATCATACCATAAATCATATCTTTGCCGAGGGCACCTAAAGCAAATGTGTATTTGATTCTACCCGGGATTTTGCCATCAAGTCTTGGTTGTGATGATGTCTGTTTCATAATTTTTCCTCCTTTTAATTTTAAATGAAACGCCGTGACAACCTGCACAAAAGATTTCGTTATTATTTAATAATAATGTTTCTTTTGTTTTTATGTTAAGTAAATTATATGTTTTGTTTCGTAAACTGTCAATAGTTTTTGGTAAACATTTTTGCTTTCTCTGTTTTTCACTAAACACGACTTGATTTTTTAGTAATATTTCACTATAATGGTAGTGAGGTGATTCAATTGGCTACAATCAGAGATGTTGCCAAAAAGGCAAATGTATCAGTAGCTACTGTTTCAAGAGTGCTTAATAATGACACTACCCTCAGCACCTCGCTTGAAACGAAGCAAAAAATATTTGCAGCAGCTAAAGAACTTAATTATGTAAAGAAAAAAAGGGTTACATCAACACCTTCATGTCGCATTGGAATTCTACAATGGTTCTCTTCCAAACAGGAAATTGAAGATAATTATTACTTTTTGATGAGACAGGGTATCGAGGACTACTGTTCAAAAAATAATATAAGTATTGTACGAACATTTAAAACAGACAATGACTATCAAAATGTACTTTGTGATGTTGATGGCATAATCTGCCTCGGAAAGTTTAGTAAACAAGAAATAAAATTACTGCATTCTTTGAATAATAAAATTGTTTTTCTTGATATGACCGTTGAGAATATTGAAATCACATCCGTATCGCTCGACTTTCGTCAGGCAGTGTCCGATGCAATTAAATATCTATATGATTTAGGCCATAGAACAGTTGGCTTTATCGGAGGCATTGAACAGCTTGAGGACGGAACGATATTTCCTGATAAACGACTCAACACTTTCACAGACATTTGCGATGCACTAAACATTAAATATGATGGGTTTATTATACAGGACAAATTTTCAACATCATCCGGTTATAAAATGATGTCAGAAATGATCAGCAAAGGGAATCTCCCCACAGCTATTTTTGCGGCAAGCGATCATATTGCAATCGGTGCAATGAGAGCCCTGCAAGAAAACGGTTACAAAATTCCTGAGGATATTTCTGTTATGGGATTTGATAACACGGAGCTTTCGGGATATACAAACCCTCCGCTTACTACGGTAAACGCACCTGTATATGCAATGGGTATTTACGGCATTAGATTTATTTTGAATATGATGAAACCTAAAAGCACCGATTATTTTTCTCCTATGCGTGTCTATCTGCCTTGTCCAATAAAAGTTCGCAACTCATGTGCAAAACCTAAAAGTTTATAATTATTATCGTTATCATACGATTGTGTGCTATAATAAAATTATCGTTATACGGTTGATTTTGAAAGTAGTCTGCCCTCTTAACCGACTACTACTTGACTACTTTTGAAGAATCTAATATAGCACATTTGGCGTGATTTGAGTCGGCGATTAGTCAGAAATATAAAAATGGATCTGCCTCTTATTTATAATTAACATTTTTAAAGAATCTCATATGCATTTTTGCAAAGTAAAAATCCACCGGCTAAGCCGGTGGATCTTTACTATATTCTCAACATCTCTCACCCTCTCTATTCTACCGTCTTCATCAGTCATTCTTGTAACACGAAAAAATAGGTTCATCACGATTTTTTGTGGGATGGTGAACGGACAGAAGGAATAGAAAGATAGCGAATCAAGGTAAAGAAGAAGTCATCATCACGGTAACCGTAGCCGATTCGTTTAGCGACCTTGACCTTGTTGTTGAAGTCTTCGAGCTTGCCGGTGCTGATTGAGTAGATGGCATGGGCAGCTAAGCCGGGGAGCCGTTTTTCTTTTTGAACTGCAAACCGTACCAATGCGGGAATCTCACTTTCTTTCGCCGCCTGAAACCATTTTGTCCATCGCTACTGCCGCAATAAGGACACCGGACGGACTGCGTTGACCTTACACTCGCAAAAAACAGTACGCTTTAATCTTTATTAGGGCTGATTCCTATATGTGTTCCTTTAAATCCTTGACTTTAAAATTCGACTTTGATATCATCTAAATAGAGCATAGGTTTCTCTCCTTCATTGTTTGTCTCTTCAACTACAATTTTGGAGCTTCCTATGCTCTTTTTCAATATTTATTTTTAATTATCCCACATTTTTCCGTGATGAGGAAAAAATGTACAATAAAAAAATCATCTCCTATGATAATAAAAAGAAGGCTGAGGATATGAAAATTGTCCTCAGCTTTTTGTTGAACGGGCAACCCTTTCGGATTGGTCGTTTTTTTCTTTTTAGGCGGTCTTAATGCGACAGCACCTTTAAATATTTACAAATTGGCATAGTGAATTATACTATTTTCTTGTAATTGACCAACCCTTTGAGTTGAAACCGCTTACCGTTTTGCCTTTTCTGTCAATACAACGGACTGTGTAGGTTACCTTCTTACCCTTTTTAGCACCTGAATCTGTGAAAGAGGTTGAAGTTGTATCTTTTACCTTTGTCCAGCTTCCGCCGTCATATTTTCTGTAGAGTCTGTAGCCGTAAACGCCTGCGATTTTATTCCAAGTTACGCTTACACCCTTTGATGTGTTTGCAAGCTTTGAAATTGTCGGAGCAACAGGAGTGTATTTCTTCGACCAACCCTTTGAGTTGTAACCGCTTACAGTATTGCCCTTTTTGTCAATGCAACGGATTGTGTAAGTCTTTGTCTGATTTGCACTTACTGCCAAATCTGTAAGGTTTGTAGCAGTTGTATCCTTGAGCTTTTTCCAACCTGATGAGGTCTTTGTATAAACTCTGTAGCCATAAACACCTGTGATTTTATTCCAAGTAAGCTTGGTACCGCCTGTTGTGTTCTCAAGTTTGCTGATTGTCGGAGCAACAGGAGTATACTTTTTCGACCAACCTTTTGAGTTGTAACCGCTGATTGTTTTGCCGTTCTTGTTAATGCAACGAATTGTATAGGTCTTTGTCTGATTTGCACTTACCGCCGAATCTGTATATCTTGTTGCGGTTGTGTCTTTTATTCGTTTCCAACCGTTTGAAGTTTTCTGATAAACTCTGTAACCGTAAACTCCTGTGACTTTATTCCAGCTAAGCTTAATGCCGCCTGTTGTGTTTTCAAGCTTTGAAATTGTCGGAGCGGCTGTGTATTTCTTCGACCAACCCTTTGAATTGTAACCACTGACGGTTTTGCCGTTCTTATCAATACAGCGGATTGTGTAGGTCTTTGTCTGATTTGCACTTACCGCAGAATCTGTATATCTTGTTGCGGTTGTGTCCTTAATTCGTTTCCAACCGTTTGAAGTTTTCTGATAAAGTCGATAGCCGTAAACACCTGCGATTTTGTTCCAACTAAGCTTGGTACCGCCTGTTGTGTTCTCAAGTTTGCTGATTGTCGGAGCAACAGGAGTATACTTCTTCGACCAACCTTTTGAGTTGTAACCGCTGATTGTTTTGCCGTTTTTGTCAATACAGCGGATTGTGTAAGTCTTTGTCTGATTTGCACTTACCGCTGAATCCGTAAAGCTTGTTGCGGTTGTGTCCTTAATTCGTTTCCAACCGTTTGAAGTTTTCTGATAAATTCTGTAGCCGTATGCACCGTCAACCTTCTTCCACGCAAGCTTGATACCGCCTGTTGTGTTTGTAAGACTTGAAACAGACGGTGTTGAAATGTTATTACCTGGTTCAACAAAAATTAAGCCATTTTTCTTTGCATATGTTTCGGCCACAGTACCTTTATAACCGTAAATTTTAAAATTCTTAATTTTTGATGGTTCAAAGTATATACTATCAGGATACAAATCATTATAACCTAATGCGTACTCCTGTATTTCAGTTACACTTTTAGGCAAATGAATTTGTGACAAATTACAATCACAAAAAGACATTGCACCTATAATCTTCAAATTATCCGGCATGTCAATATTTTTAAGACTTGTACATCCGTTAAATGCGTATATTCCAATCTCTTTAAGTGTTGGAGGAAGATTTACTTTGCTCAATTTTTTACAATTTTGAAAAGCCTGTGTATCAATCTTAGTTACTGTATTTGGAATATTTACATTTTCCAATTTATAGCATCCAGCAAACATACTACCCGGAATCTTTGTTAATGTTTTCGGAAGTTTAACAGTTTCCAATTTTTTACAATCACAAAAAACTCCACCTTCCAATTCAGTTACGCTATCTGGAATTACTATGTTAGTAATTCCAGTGCCGGCAAATGCACTTGAACCTATGTAAGTTACTCCATTGGGAATTGTAATATCTGTCAAATTCTCGCAAAAGCAGAATGCACCTGAACCAATATATGTTACACTGTCCGGGATTGTAATATCCGCCAAATTCTCACAAGCGTAGAATGCATCAGAAGCAATTGACACAACACTTTTAGGAACAACAGTTCTTTTTAACTGATTGCAAGAACTAAAAGCTCTATCTTGTATGTACTTTACACCAAAAGGAATTTTCACCTCTGTCAATTTGCTACAATTAAAAAAAGAACTTTCACCAATACTTGTAACTTTCTTTCCTCCTATCATATTAGGAATGGTTACATCACTAACACTGCCAATATATTTAGTAATTTCAACTGTACCATCATCAAGCAGTGAATACTCATAGTCACCGCTTTTCAAAGTATCACTCGCCGACACAACTGAAGTATCATTTTCAATTGTAGCCGCACTTACAGGCAATACTGAAAATGCACTGGCAATCATTATCGCTGTTAATACTATCGCTGTTAATTTTTTTGTCTTTTCCGCCATAATATCCTCCTAATTTATATAATATAGCATTGATTTTTCACTACGATTTTATGTTTTAATGGTATTTAGTACATAGTCTATTTACCAGAATGATTTATATAGTCACTAAAAATATTCATATATTATTTTCTTGTAATTGACCAACCCTTTGAGTTGAAACCGCTTACCGTTTTGCCTTTTCTGTCAATACAACGGACTGTGTAGGTTACCTTCTTACCCTTTTTAGCACCTGAATCTGTGAAAGAGGTTGAAGTTGTATCTTTTACCTTTGTCCAGCTTCCTCCGTTATATTTTCTGTAAAGACGGTAGCCATAAACTCCGGCAATCTTATTCCATGTCACACTTACACCCTTTGATCTGTTTGTAAGTTTTGTAATTTTCGGTGTTGCGGCTGTGTATTTCTTAGACCAACCCTTTGAATAAAAACCGCTGACGGTTTTGCCTTTTTTGTCAATACAACGGATTGTGTAGGTCTTTGTCTGATTTGCACTTACCGCCGAATCTGTATAGCTTGTTGCGGTTGTGTCCTTAATTCGTTTCCAACCTGTGGAAGTCTTTTGATAAACTCTGTAGCCGTAAACTCCTGTGACTTTATTCCAGCTAAGTTTAATACCTCCCGATGTGTTGTCAAGCTTTGAAATTGTCGGAGCAACAGGAGTGTATTTCTTTGACCAGCCCTTTGAATAAAAACCGCTGACGGTTTTGCCTTTTTTGTCAATACAACGGATTGTGTAGGTCTTTGTCTGATTTGCACTTACTGCCGAATCTGTAAGGTTTGTAGCAGTTGTATCTTTGAGTTTCTTCCAACCTGATGGGATCTTTGTATAAACTCTGTAACCATAAACACCTGTGATTTTGTTCCAACTAAGCTTGATACCGCCTGTTGTGTTCTCAAGTTTGCTGATTGTCGGAGCAACAGGAGTATACTTTTTCGACCAACCTTTTGAGTTGTAACCGCTGATTGTTTTGCCGTTCTTGTTAATGCAACGAATTGTATAGGTCTTTGTCTGATTTGCATTTACCGTTGAATCTGTAAAGTTTGTTGCTGTTGTATCTTTGAGCTTTGACCAACCGGACGATGTTTTCTGATAAACCCTGTAGCCGTAAACACCAGTGATTTTGTTCCAAGTCAGCTTGGTACCGCCTGTTGTGTTCTCAAGCTTGCTGATTGTCGGAGCAACAGGAGTATACTTTTTCGACCAACCTTTTGAGTTGTAACCGCTGATTGTTTTGCCGTTCTTGTTAATGCAACGAATTGTATAGGTCTTTGTCTGATTAGCATTTACCGTTGAGTCTGTAAAGCTCGTTGCAGTTGTGTCTTTGAGCTTTGACCAACCGGACGATGTTTTCTGATAAACTCTGTAACCGTACGCACCCTCAATCTTATTCCACGAAAGCATGATGCCATTTGTTGTATTTGTAAGACTTGAAATAGATGGTGTTGCAAGATTATTACTTAACGCAACAAATTTAATATTATTTTTATTTGCATATTCTTCAGCATATGAGTTTTTATTTCCGTAAATCGTTAAATTATTACAATTATAAAAAGCACGATCACCAATACTTGTAACACTGTCGGGAATTGTTACACTTGTTAAGCTATAACAATAATAAAAAGCATTCTCGCCAATACTTGTAACACTGTCGGGGATTGTTATGCCTGTTAAGCTTGTACAATAATAAAAAGCATCATCACCAATACTTATAACACTGTCGGGGATTGTTATATTTGTTAAGCTTGTGCAACAATTAAAAACCCCTTTACCAATACTTGTAACACTTTTTGGGATTATCATGTTTGTTAAGTTTCCACATTTATAAAAAGCACCTTTACCAATACTTGTAACACTGTCAGGAATTGTTATACTTGTTAAACTATAGCAATAGGCAAAAGCATCCTCGCCAATACTTGTAACACTGTTAGGAATTTGATAATTATCTGCTTTTATATTTGGACAAGCTATAAGAGTATCTTGCGATTTATTAAACAGAACGCCATCCAAACTTGAATATGTGGTATTATTTCTATCAACTGATATGCTTGTTAAGCTTGTACAATAATAAAAAGCATCATCACCAATACTTATAACACTGTTAGGGATTGTTATACTTGTCAAGCTTTTGCAATAATAAAAAGCATGTTCACCAATACTTGTAACACTGTCTGGTATTGTTATGCTTGTTAAGTTATAGCAAAAATAAAAAGCATCATCATTAATACTTGTAACGCCGTCAAGAATTGTTATATTTTTTAAACTTGTACAATATTTAAAAGCACCAACATCAATACTTGTAACGCTTCCAGGGATTATTATGCTTGTTAAACTTTCACAATATGCAAATGTTCCATTACCAATACTTATAACACTGTCTGGTATTGTTACGCTTATTAAGCTATAGCAATATTTAAAAGCAGCTTTACCAATACTTGTAACACTGTCGGGGATTATTATGCTTGTTAAGCTTTTACAATAGGCAAATGTTCCATTACCAATACTTGTAACACTGTCTGGAATTGTTATACTTGTTAAATTAACGCAAGTGTTAAAAGCTTCCTCACCAATCCATTTAAGACAGTCAGGAATTGTTATGTTTGTTAAGTTTGTACAATATTCAAAAGCACGGTAACCAATACTTGTAACACTATCGGGGATTTTTATACTTGTTAAACTATGGCAATAGGCAAAAGCACATTTACCAATACTCGGAACATTGTCGGGGATTGTTATACTTATTAAGCTTACACAATCATAAAAAGCGAAATCGCCAATGCTTGTAACACTGTTAGGAATTGTTATACTTGTTAAACTATCGCAATAATTGAAAGCATTATCACCTATACTTGTAATGCCATCAACAATATATACCTTTATAATTTTTTCTCTGTATTTATCCCATGGAAAATAACTGTAATTATTATACATTTCTCCACTACCATATATAGTAAGCACACCATCGTCTGACAATCTCCAATAAGCATTATCACCGCAACTACCGCTATAATTTACATTTTCTTCAAAATCTATACCTGTTGTCGCTGAAATAACATTACCGTTATTATCTGATAAATTAAAAAGAACACTGTCATGGTTTATGGCTTCCGGAACATAAGAATAGTATTTGCAGTCATTTGTAAGCCTTATGTTTTCATATGTAATGGTCCCCGTAGTATTACCTTGTTCATCAAATTCTTTCACAACATAATCCATTTTACCGGAATCAGTACCTGTCATTGTAAAAGTATAATCATCGCCGATAAGATAAATGTTTTTTTGATCTCCTACAACATTTATAAAAACATCATTGTACGAAGTGTCGACCACATTGTTTTTGACCATACCGCATATTTTTCCGTCATTGTCATATACAGTTACATCAACAGGGCATTTAACACTTACTAATGTACTGTTTTTTGATGGAGTTGTTAACAATTCAAATATCTTATCAGTACACTTTTTATCTCCGTCAGAAATTATTTTTTTCAATACAGCTTTTACATCTCTTGCACTAATTCTTTTAAAAACATTCTTTGTATATTTACTATTGAGTATCTTTCCCATTATTTCTGATGACAAAGCCTCTGCTGTTGCATCTGAATCAACTCCGAATATTGAACGATACTGTTTTGTGATGTCAAGAATTGAGCTTTTGGCAACCGCTTGCAACTGTTTACAAAACGCACAAACATCTGCATATGCCGGAAGAATCGTACTTGAATCTAATTTTTGACCGTTCATATCGTAGATAGTCGCTGAACCTGAGCCCGATGCCATTGTCGGTAAACCGGAATTTCCAAAAGTAAAGCTTGTTATATTTATATTAAATTCTATAAATATTTCCGTTCCTCCGCTTGTTTTAGTCTTTAGGTAATGTGTTGCCTTAATTACTCCAGGAGATAAAAGGACACCGGAATCAACGCCTAACTTACTTAACCATTTTTTTGCAATATCCTGAGAAATTTTCCCGCTTAAATCACTTTTATCTACATTACGAGCTAAAATAAGCTGTGATATCCATAAATTTACTTCTTCATTAACTTCTTTTTGCTGTTCAGAGGTCAAAATATTATTACTAAACTGGATTGCAGTTTTTAATCCTTCAAGTTTGGTTGTAGCTTCTGACGCAGTTTTTCCTGCATTAGACTTAGCCTTTTTAGTTTCAGTCTTTTCTTCCTGATAATCAAGATTTCCGACTTTAACCTTGCTAGTAATACGATTAAGTGTGCCAAAATCAAATGTAGGTTTTGTGTAAAATTCGATATTATACTCGCTCTGATTTAGTGCTTTGTTATTTCTTAAATTTACCGTATAACGATATTCCTTTGTTTCGTTCACTTTTATATCATCATTATAGTTTTCAGCTATATTGGTTTTATAATCTTTCCATAACCACCAACCTGATGAGCCGAAATCCACTTGACCTGACGGTTCAATCTCAAGCTTTTTTAATGTGGTATATAACCGATTTTTCTCAGTAGTACTCAGATAATTAAGCAATTTTTTTCCTTGAAAAGTATTATTAAGTTGATTTGTCACTTTAATCGTCAAATCAAAATTGCTTTGACTAAATTTGCCGTTTTTATAAAACAGACCTTCCTTCACACTAGGCTCTGCTTTAACAGATGGTACGAGGACATTATCCAATGAATATACCCTTACTATTTCATTATTTTGAAGTTCGTACAAGACATTAGTGTTCTTCATAGAATGAAAATTGTCACTTATATCATCATATCTTCCATAATCATCTGAATAGTAGTATTTCACCCCGTCAATTGTAACCGACATATTTCCTTCGACATCTGTAAACACATCATATGCACCCACATGATAAGTAATAATGTATGCAGCCTTTCCTTCAGTCGCAAAAGTAGTCAATGGCAGTGATGCAAAAATACAAACTACCAACAAAATTGACACTAATCCCCTAATTTTACTTGTTATAGTCTTCACTGTTATTCCTCCTCAATTATCTCTCAAATAACCTGAGTTACCATTGCTTATATTATATAATATTTATGAATATGTATGATTGGAATTCAATTATTTTTAATACATTTTCATCACTATGTGATAAATAGACGAGTTGATGTAACTTTTGCGGAAAATCCCGACAGATTTTGCTCTGTTTGGATTTGTTGAGCTATAATTATTTTCTTGTAATTGACCAACCCTTTGAGTTGAAACCGCTTACCGTTTTGCCTTTTCTGTCAATACAACGGACTGTGTAGGTTACCTTCTTACCCTTTTTAGCACCTGAATCTGTGAAAGAGGTCGAAGTTGTATCCTTTACCTTTGTCCAACTGCCACCTGCATACTTTCTGTAAAGTCTGTAGCCATAAACTCCGGCAATCTTATTCCATGTCACACTTACACCCTTTGATCTGTTTGTAAGTTTTGTAATTTTCGGTGTTGCGGCTGTGTATTTTTTTGACCAGCCTTTTGAATTGTAACCGCTGACGGTTTTGCCGTTCTTATCAATACAACGGATTGTGTAGGTCTTTGTCTGATTTGCACTTACCGCTGAATCCGTAAAGCTTGTTGCGGTTGTGTCCTTAATTCGTTTCCAACCGTTTGAAGTTTTCTGATAAAGTCGATAGCCGTAAACACCTGTGACTTTATTCCAGCTAAGCTTAATGCCGCCTGTTGTGTTTTCAAGCTTTGAAATTGTCGGAGCGGCTGTGTATTTCTTCGACCAACCCTTTGAATTGTAACCACTGACGGTTTTGCCGTTCTTGTCGATGCAACGGATTGTGTAAGTCTTTGTCTGATTTGCACTTACCGCCGAATCTGTATAGCTTGTTGCGGTTGTGTCCTTAATTCGTTTCCAACCTGTGGAAGTCTTTTGATAAACTCTGTAGCCGTAAACTCCTGCGATTTTGTTCCAAGTTACACTCACACCCTTTGATGTGTTCGAGAGCCTTGTAATCGTCGGGGCAACAGGAGTGTATTTCTTCGACCAACCCTTTGAATAAAAACCGCTGACGGTTTTGCTGTTTTTGTCAATACAACGGATTGTATATGTTTCGGTTTTATTCGGTACTACTCCCGAATCAGTAAATGATGTGGCTGTTGTGTCTTTAAAGCGTTTCCAACCACCCGATGCAGGCTTGTAATAAAGTCTGTAGCCGTAAGCGCCGTCAACCTTGTTCCACGAAATTTTGATACCGCCTGTTGTGTTTGCAAGACCTGTAATCTGCGGGGCAGGAAGATTTACGGTAACTTTGCAGTTCGCTGTTTTTCCGTTTGAAGTTTTTACCGTGATTGTTGCCGTACCTGCTTTTTTGGCGGTTACTTTACCGTTGCCGTCAACAGTCGCAACGCTTGTGTTTGAACTGCTCCAAGTGTAGGAAGTCACGGCATTTGACGGCGAAACTGTCTTTGTAAGAGTATGACTCTTGCCGACATCTAAAGTTAATGATGTTTTGTTTAATGATACCGAGGTTGGGTCTGAAATCTCAATAAATTTAAATCCATTTTCTTTTGCATATTCTTCTGCGGCTGTGCCTTTGTAACCTTTGATTGTAATAGGAAAACTATCGACAGTTCCGAATGTGTACTCTCCTATTGATTTAACACTTTTTGGAATAACTATTGTTTTGAGATTTTCATTGTAAAAAAATTCGTCTGCCATAGATAATTCACTGACTGTATCAGGAATTGTATATTCCTTATCCTTTTTACCAGCAGGATAACGACATATAGAAGTTTTACTCTTATCGAAAGGAACTCCATCAATACTGCAATAATAATTATTATCTTCAGAAAACACAATCTTCTCCAGAGAATTACATCCACTCAAAGTGTACATATCAAAAAGGCTCTTCTCAAAACCACTGCCTATATAAATCTCTTTCAAATTGTTACATTTTTGAAAGCACCCATACATAGGTGACCAACATATTTCTTTTACACTATCTGGAATAACAATTTTTTCCAAACTGCTACAATCATAAAAAGCCCCCGCCCCTATCTTACAAACCTTATAGTCATGAATAGTTGAGGGTATAGTAACATTAGCCGCAGAACCATTGTATTTTGTAATCGTACAGGTATAGTCATCTTCAAGGGTATATTCAAAGTCGCCGTGGGTTGCCGCACTTACGGTGAGCGGTGCGATTGTCAAGATGCCGAGCATCATTACTAACGCAAGAATAACCGATGTTAATTTTTTGACTTTAGTTCTCATAATTGACCTCCTAATAAGATATAACTATAACAGCAAGAACAATTATCTTGATAAGATAATTATATATTCTTGTTTTGTGATTGTCAACATATTTTCATCTTATTCGGCAGATATTTTTGGCTCAATGTCAATAGTTGGGGTAACCCGAAAAAACAGAATATATGAGAATTACAAGCGGCAGCGAATTAAGCTGTCGCTTGTTTTGTTGTAGAACTGATATGTTTGTTGGAAAACATATGTAAGATGCGGTTACGGAAACGCTTGAAATTTCTGTAGCCGTAAGCATTTCTTTTGAGAACTTTGATTTTGTTGTTGCAACCTTCAATAAAGCCGTTAGTGATTGAAGCAGAAAACGAATTCAATATTCCTGTCAACCAATTTTGCATTGTTTTGGCACACTTAACGAGCTGAGGAATACCGCAGTCATATGCCGAGTTAATCCAGTCAGACATAGCTTTTTTAGCTGATTTTCTGTCTTTGCAATCGAGGATTTTCAAAAAGTCCTCTTTGTAAAAATGAGCCGTACACAAATTAGGCGAGGCATACAGCATAACATTGACTTGTTGTTTTTGTTCATCAGTCAATTCATCAAATCTTTTAAGAAGTAGTTTTCTTGAATTTTAAAATATTTGCGATAAGATTTACTGAATTTCCTTTGCTCTTCTTTTCTGACACTCTCAAAAGCCCAGAAAATTTGGCGTATCCAGTGGTATTTATCAACATTTTGTTCTGCATTCCCAAACCATACTGAGCCGATATTTGCAAATGGTTTCCACATATCGCTGACAAAATATTTAATTTTTTCTCTTTCAGACTTTTCAAAATTTCTGAAATATTCAGTCAAATAATATTCTGTCCTTGTCGGCAAAATATCTAAGACAGTTTTGTTGACGGGATCAGTAAGAATACATTGATATTTTTTTTGCCGGTATTGCCTTTAAATTCATCAATGGAAATTGCTGTAGGAAGTTTTTTAAGTGAGTAAGAAATAAAATCAAATATTCTGATAACCGTAGGTATTGACAAATTGACCTCTTTGGCTACGCTCGTGAACGAGGTTTCACTCCGTAATTTGTTGATAACATAAGCAACCAACCTATTTGTCATTCTGTGAAAGCGAGGAAGAAATGTGTTCTTTTCGTAGAAACGCTTGCCGCAAGAGCAATGGTATCTACGCTTCTTGAGATGAATAAAAACAAATTTACCGAATGCAGGAATATCCTTAATTACCTGTTCTCGATAATCGTGAATTTTATCGGTGTGATTTCCACAGGCAGGACATTTGTGCATTTTCCGTTCAAGTTTGCAGTAAATATGGATAGTGCCATCAATTTCTTCAATGTTTTCAATTAAAATGTCTTGCAATCCCAAGAGTTTTTCTGTAAAATATCTGTAGAGCATATTTTTTTCTCCGTTTCAGGTTTTTAAGCAATTCTATTTTAACGGATTTTGGTAAAATATGCTCTACTTTTTTTGCTTTTTATTTGTAGGCTCTTTTTCTACCCCAACTTTTATTATAGAGCCAAAAACTTTTAGTCACAACAAAACAGCACTCATATCGTAATGATGTGGGTGCTGTTTGTAATAATCAGATTTTTAACAATGCAATTGTTGTGAAAGTATTATCCTCACAACTTACTGTGAAATCGCCTGAATATGATTCTGTAATATTTTTTAGGATTTCAATACCAAGTCCTTTATGATTTGGCTTTGTGGATTGTAAATTATCAATGTTATCGGGAATATTATGGTCGCAGTAATTGATGCATTTTACTACAAAGTTATTATCTTTAATTTGCGATGAAAGAATAATAAATACTTTACCTTTATCATTAGAACTAACACAAGACTCTATTGCGTTATCAATTATGTTGGTAAACAATCTACAGAGATCTGTGTTTTTAACATTGATGTTATTTGGAACATTCAAGTTACTTGAAAACTCAATATGATTTGCTTTTATGGTGTCATATTTGTTAATCATAATGATGTTGACCAATTCGTTGTCACAGAATTTTCTGATTTTGTTGTTCTCAAGAGTTTCGGCCAAATCTTGGATAATTGCATTTGCTCGCTCGCTATTATTATCATTGTTATCATTAACCATAGCTTTTACAACTGTAATCATATTACTGATATCGTGATTCATTTTTCTTGTTTCGGCAATACTTACTTTCATTTTGTTGTAGTATTCAAGTTCGAGTTCGTTTTTTAAATTAGAAAGTTCGAGTGCTTCTTTCAAATCGTGATTTTCAGAATTTACAAGCAAAACTTTGTAAAGTGCGATGTCACATATAACCATACATATGATTGTTGCAAGGACAAAAATCCAAAGTATAATATTTGCACTTGTCAGTTCAAAGTTGTTATTGTTATATACGGAAATGGCGATTGCCGAACTGCACATAAGCTGTGAAACAATGATAATATCAAATTGCCACATTCTTGATGAATAATTTTTGTGCTTAAGATTTTTATCAAAAATTTTTTTGCATATTAAAAGTAAAATCCAAAGAACAAGAATAGCTACAACATTGCTGAGTACATTTGCAACTTTATCGTCACGCAATGAAAATCCCATAAAAGTAAATAACACCATAACCGAAAGCTCTGTTATACACATTGAAGCAAGAAATAGAACATAGGCTATTGTTTTCTGAGAGATTTTATCGCTGAAACAAGTGAAAAATGTTATGGCAATCACTCCGAATAAGATAATAGGTTTAAATGGATTAGCGTTAAATTCCTCGTTTATTCTGGATAGAAAAGAAATAACCATGGTAAAAACAAAGAACATTCCCATTATAATTTTGTAAATAGGTTTGTCCTTTTTTAATGTAAGCAGTTGCAGTGGATACTGAAGAAAAGTAGCAGTTGTAATTAAGTCTAATATAGTTGCAAAAACAAGTAACATTGTTTATCCTCCGAAATTCATAAGATATAAATTTTTGGCATCTTTAGCGTAAGAATCGCTTATCGGAATAATAGATCCGGTTGTCAAAGTAAATTGCCCTGATTGATAAGAGGCAATGTATTTGGCATTTACAATATAGCTCTGGTGGCATCTTGCGAAATATTCGGGCAACTCCTTTTGAAAATCAGATAGTTTTTTGTAGCAACGATATGTTTTGTCATTGGTGATAATTTCGCAAACTCTTTTAGAACTCTGTATGTACAGAATATCGTCAATAGTAATAAGATATTCTTTAAAATCATAGGAAATTTTTATTTTTGCAGTTTTTTTCTTATATTCACTTTTGGCTTGTTTAATGAAAAAGTTCAGAATGTTGTACTGAATCGGTTTTTCAAGAAATCCCTGTGGAGTAATATGCTCGTAAATATTTTCATAATAAACATTGCCGTAGCCGGTTATGAAAATAGTTTTTATATTTGGCTGGATTTTTTGAATATCTTCCGCAAGAAAAATTCCGTTGTCATCTTTGAGAACAATGTCAATAATCAACAAATCAATATTTTCTGAATGTATTACATTCAGAGCCTCTTCTCTGTTAATAGAAACAAATACTTCGTGTTTAAACTTATTTTTTATGTATTTCGCAATGCTATTTGCAATTGAAAAATCATCATCACAAACCAATATGTCCATATTTAATTCCCCCTAATTAGCCCATATTGTGAAAGTTTCTCTTAAAACTTATGCAATCTATGCAATCAGTATAGCATAATTTCTATAAAAACGAAAGTTTTTATTTGTTTTTGCAGAATTATGTAAAAAATAGGCGACTTGATGTAACTTTTCGGGATAGTAAAACAATTGGTAATATTGTATAATTATTACAAGCAAAACAATAATTTAAATATGAATTAAAACAAATCTGTGGACTTAGCAAAAATATTTAAGGAGAGATTATGATGAAAAAAATTATTAAAAAGTCTATTTCGTTATTATTGATAATGATAATGGTATCTAGTATAGTGATGGTTGCACCTTTTACATCTGAGGCAAGGACATCAACGACAACTACAAAGAGTGGTGATTTTGAATATACACTTGAAATAAATAATATTGATGATGGAACTACATGGATAGAAAAGTACATAGGCAATGACACCAAGGTTATAATACCTGAAGAAATAAAAGGTCGTAAAGTTGTTGGTATTAGTAGTGAGGCTTTTAAGGATTGCCAGCAAATAACTGATATTTCAATACCCAATAGCGTAAAAAAACTGGGTTACAAAGTATTTGATGATACAAGTTGGTATAAGAAATTATTTAACAATGCTTCTGATGGCGTAATATATATAAATAATATTGCTTATGCATATAAAGGTGAAATGCCGAAAAACACTACCGTTACTTTTGATTATGGAACGGTTAGTATTGCAGGTGGGGCATTTTGGGGTGAAGAAAATCTTTCGAAAATAATATTACCAAATTCTTTAACTTACATAGGTGAGGATGCTTTCTATTGCTGTGAAAATTTAAATGATTTTGTTATCCCAAATAGTTTAAAAAGTATAGATGATTTTGCTTTTTCTGAGTGTACAAATCTAACTAATGTTATTATCCCTGATAGTGTAGAATATATAGGTGCTTATGCTTTTAACGGATGTTGGGATTTAACTAATATTGTTTTAGGTAAAGGATTGAACAGGATAAACTCAAGTACATTTTCTTATTGTACAGGGCTGACTAGTATCACCATTCCGGATAATATTAACTATATTGCTTCAGAGGCGTTTGATGATTGTTATCAATTAGATAATATCTCAATTTCTGATAATATATTTTTAATCGATGCTGATGCCTTTCGAAATACTAAATGGTATGAAAATCAGCCTGATGGTGTGGTATATATAGGAAATTTTGTGTATAGTTATAAAGGTGAAATGCCCGAAAATGAATCCATAAATATCAAAGATGGTACTGTTGGAATTGCGAGCGGAGCTTTTGAAAATCAGACTAATCTATCAAGGGTTAATATACCGTGTAGTGTTATTGGTTTTGGTTTTGATGTATTTTGTGATTGTAATAACTTAACAATATACGGATACAAAAATTCCAATGCTGAACTCTATGCAAATACTGAAAATATAAATTTTGTTTCAGTGGGAAATTACTCTAAAGACTATGAGTTTGAATACAAATTATTAAGTGATAATACTATTCAAATAACAAAATGTATAGGAACAGGAAAAAATCTTAAAATTCCTTATGAAATGGATGGTCATATCGTATCTGCATTGGGTGATTATGCTTTTATGGGTTGTGCCAACCTCGAGAAAGTTCAATTTTCATACAATGTAACAAAAATAGGGCACGATATTTTCTATAATTGTAATAAATTAAAAGATGTGTACTTTATAGGAAGCGATTATGATTGGGAAAATATTATTTCTGCTACTAAAATGTATAGCGTTCATTTTACTTCTAACAAGAAAGCGGATGAAACAAAACGATACAAAGAATTTGAATATGATGTTTTGGACAATAATACAATAGAAATTACTGGTTATATTGGATATGACAGTGAAATCACAGTGCCAGACACTATAAATAATAAAGTTGTTAGCAGCATAGGATATCGTTCATTTAGTGATTCATTCAGGTGGGATGAAATAACAACTATCAATTTTCCAAGTAAACTTAAAAATATTGGTGAAATGGCATTTTGGAATTGCAGCAATATAAAAGAAATTACTATACCGGATGGAGTCGAGACGATTGGTGATGGTGCTTTTGGTGGCACAGGTTTGAAAACATTGTTTATACCTGAAAGTGTAAAGTATTGTGATCATTTATTTGATTTTCAAATGTTAAATGAAATTACGGTTGCTAAAAACAATAAAAATTATTATAGTAAAGATGGATGCCTATTTAGAAAATCTGATAATGTACTATTGCTATATCCTTATGGCAATGAACGAACAGAGTACAATATCCCTGAAGGAACTACTGATATTGATTATTATGCTTTTTTCAGAGGAACAGGAAAACTGAAAACATTAACAATACCCGGAAGCGTTAAAGTAATAAAATTATTCGCTGTATGTTACAGTGATTCAAATAAAGTTATTTTAGATGAAGGCATAGAGAGCATTATGAAACATGCTTTTGTAAACTGCAAGTTTAAAGAAATATACATTCCTAAAAGTGTAAAGAAAATAGAAGAATTGGCTTTTGGATATGATAATATGGATAGTTTAAGTCCCGAAAAAATTAAGGATTTTAAAATTTACGGTTATAAAGGAACAGTGGCTGAAACATATGCAAAAAATAATGGCTTTAAATTTGTTGCGTTAAGTAATAATCTTGCAACACCATCTATTTCAAGTCTTACAAATACAACAAATGGCATCATGCTTTCGTGGAATAAGATTGAGGGTGCGTACGGTTACAGAGTTTATCAGAAAACATCGTCAGGTTGGTCAAAGCTCAAAGACACAACTGCAACGAGTTTTACAGATTCGGCGGTAAGTGCTAATCAGACAAAGATCTACACAATCCGTTGCATTGACAAAAAGGGCAATACTGTAAGCGGTTACAACTCAAAAGGTTGGTCGAAAAAGTATACTCCTGTTGCTCCGACAA
>ERZ1673753.261-NODE-261-length-73097-cov-23.609581_pt1 | contig 73097 bp, 69 predicted proteins | sample MGYA00580201_ERZ1673753 | MGnify/ENA primary metagenome ERZ1673753 (study PRJEB41218, sample SAMN15661747) | gut metagenome | host: Homo sapiens | place: Canada: London | collected 2015-08-20/2019-03-30 | study: EMG produced TPA metagenomics assembly of... | reverse complement strand
GTAATACAATTATCGGGGGCGATTCAATGTCTCAAGGCAGCGGTAATAATAATGTAACTTTGGGCACTAACTCTCTTCGTTATGGAACTGGTGGCGGTAATGTAGCCATCGGAGCAAATGCAAATTATGAAAATGATGTATTAACAACCTTTACAAATACTACTGCAGTTGGTTTTTCGTCTTTTGCCAGTGGTACAAATTCTGTAGCAATAGGCTCTTCGGCAAGTTCAAGCGGAGAAAACTCCATTGCGATTGGTAATTTGTCAAATTCGAGTGATAGTAATAACGTATCCATTGGAAATGGATCAATTGCAAGCGGTAATTGGAGTACGGCCACCGGTTTTGAATCAAGTGCCAGTGGTGACTACAGTTCAGCCTACGGAGAACAATCAACATCCTCCGGCGGTTCTTCCATAGCATTAGGAAATGGAGCAACATCAGCCGGTATTAGTAGTGTCGCATTGGGGAATGAAGCTAATGCAGTAAATACCGATTCAATTGCAATAGGTCATTTTGCAGAAAGTGAATCAGAGAGTGGTATAGCCATAGGGGGAAACACATACGTTATGCGTAGTGGAGGAATAGCCATAGGTGATCATGCAAAATCTGGAGCCACAAATTCTAATCTATATGGAGACTATGGCATTGCTATAGGTCAAAATGCTGGAGCTGGCAGTGATTATAGCGTATCTATAGGTTTTAATGCTGGAAATACCAATAAAGGGAGAGATAATATAGCAATTGGTCGCGATGCATGTAAATATGTAACAGGTAGTAACAAGATTTGTATAGGAGCTTACTCAGGTCCACAAAGTAATCAAAGCTGGGCAACGGACGATGTTGAAAGAATATTTATTGGAGGAAAATCTAATTTCAATGGTGGTAATGCAGTATTAGAAGTTCATAACCATGCTTCTCAGAAAAATATCGGTGCTGGTCGTTCGTATCCTGCTACCGCTGTGGTTATTAATGGTTCTTTAATTGTAAAAGGCGGTATTGTAGGAACATTACCTGTTACAGGAAGTAATTCTCATAGACCTACAGGTGGAGCTCGTGTTACATTTCTTGGCAGTGATGACGGAAATAATAATATTGGGAAAGTTAATAGTGATGGCCAATTTGATTTTTTTCGGTATTTTGATGAAGATGGAAGATACGGTTCATTTAGAGGACAGTGGAATGGAAGCGGCCCGGTTGATACACAATATTATTCCGATGTAAGATTGAAATATGTCGGTAAAGAAAATAAATCCGGTTTAGATAAAATCCGCCAATTAAAAGTCTTTAACTATACTTTGAAAAAAGATGAAAGCAAAACTCCTCACGTTGGTGTCATTGCACAGGATTTACAAAAAATATTCCCTGATGCCGTGAAAAAAGGTACTGACGGATTTTTAAGCATACGTTTTGAAGACATGTTTTTTGCAATGATAAATGCAATTAAAGAATTGGATTTAAAATATCAGGCACAGGAAAAACGTATTGATGAATTAGAAAAACGCATAGAAAAATTAGAATCGAAAATTAAATAAATTTCATACAGAAAAATAAGTGTGTTTTGTAAGCACACTTACTTTCATTCCTTCTCCCGCAAATTTGCGGGAGTTTTCCTGTTTAGTTATTTTATTGATTTTTTCAAAATATCCATTAAATGATTGATGTGAAGTTTGTGTAATTATTCTATTGTATTTATGGGGAAAGCTCATCATTACAGACTTGAATAAGGGATAGACAATTTAAGTATGGGAAACGAAAAAATCAACTCAATAGATTATAAGGAATTGTATGCGCAGTACAATTGGTTTGCGAATGCTTATCCGCCTGTTGTGCAAGCTTCAAGCGATGAATTTTTTCTTCCCGGTTTGAAATTTATTTTAATAGGTATAAGTAAAAATATTAATACTTTAATGGATAAAGATGCGTATTTCGTAACTAAAATACGTATTGATAAATTACACGATATGTTTTTCAGAACTTCTGAAAAAGCTATAGGTATCTTACTTGACAGAGCTTTAGGAAAACCCAATTCAAGATTTAATTTAAATAAACTGACTGATTTGGAAGCCAAAATTATTACGGCATTCAATGATTACATGTTTAATGCAACTTCCCAATTTTTAGCCCCGCCCCCGCCGACATTGAAACGTACAAATTTTGATGTGGTACATTTAACATTTTTATTGAAAGATACTGATACAAATGCTGTTGCGAAGTTTATAATAACTTTACCCGATGAGCTTTTAGCGCCCGAAACAGTAACTTCTGCAAGTGATAAATTTGATTACGGTGATTTTTCATCAAGTGTGATTGATGTCGCTGTAAAAGTGGGTTCTACAAGATTTAAGCTGATAGATATCAAAAATATTGAAGTTGATGATATTGTAGTCTTTGATAACAGCAATACAAATCATATGGTTTTAAAGTTCAAAGACTATGAACATGATATTAATTTAAACCCTAACTTGGGACTGGTTATGCCGGTGGATAATGATGGAGGAAATGACGATATGGCAGGAGAAAATACTAATCTGTGGGATAGTATAGAGGTTGAGATGGATGCTCAATTTGATACTGTTAAGATTACTCTCGGCGAGTTAAAAAATATTGAGGAAGGGTTGGTTGTTGACCTGACATCTATATATGATAATAAAGTTACTCTAAGTGTTGAAAATAAACCTATTGCACGGGGAGAACTTGTTATCGTAAATGACAGATATGGTGTTAAGATAGACGAAGTTATTGCTAAAGCGCCTAAATCTGAAAATAATTCAAATATTATTCCGCAAAATGAAACAACAACAGATGAAGATGATTTCTCAGGTGATACTATGTTGGAGGAAGAAGAAAGCCAGCCTGTATCTCAATCATCTGATGAAGAAGATGAATTTGATTACAGCGACTTTGAGCTTGAGGATGAAGATATATAATAAATTTTCTTGGAGGGATAATGAGTACTTATTTATTGAATTTTATAGTTTATACAACGGCAATGGTCGGGATTATTTTTTTAGCGGTTTTTGTTTATAAAAAATTTTCCTGTTCAACTTCTTCAAGATCTAAGTTTTTAAATGTTGAGGAATGCATAAGCCTTGCTCCTAGAAAAGAACTTTATGTGGTAAGAGCAGGGAATGAGAGATTTCTTGTAGCGTCAGACGTTGGCAGAACTTCCCTTATTTCAAAGCTTGATGACAATTCTTCTGTACCGTTGAAAAAAGAAAATTCTTGCAGTGTTGATGAACTGCCGACAATAGTTGATTTCCCGCGGACTTCTCCTAATTCGCAGAAAAAAGTTTTCAAAAATATAATAAATAACATTTAGAGGAATAAAATGGATACGATAATAAAAGATATGAACCCTGTTTTGCAAATGTTGATATTAATGACAGTATTTTCATTAATACCATTGGTTTTTTGCTGTATGACAAGTTTTTTAAGATTTGTTATAGTTTTTTCAATGCTAAAAACCGCAATGGGTACGCAACAAGTTCCACCATCTATTGTAATTATAGGGCTTGCTATGATTTTAACCTTTTATACAATGGGCGGCACTTTTCAAAAAATGTATGAAATGGGTTCTGTTCCGTATCATAAAAGTCAGAATATCGTCGAGGCGATAAATGAGGGCTCAAAACCTTTAAAAGAATTTATGATGAAACAGACAAGAGAAAGCGATCTTGCATTCTTTATAGAAAAGACTAAAGGCGAGCCTCCGAAAAGTCCTGATGAAATTACTGTATGGCAAGTAGCACCGGCATTTATTATAAGCGAATTGAAAACAGCTTTTGAAATCGGGTTTATAATATTTGTTCCATTTATCGTATTAGACCTTGTAGTTGCAAATATTTTGCTTGCATTAGGTATGTTTATGCTGTCGCCAACGATTATATCTCTGCCGTTTAAGCTTCTTATATTTATTGCTGTAGACGGCTGGGCGCTGATAGTTCAAGGACTTGTCACAAGCTATAACTAAGGAAGTTCGGAAAAATTTGTGAGGTAAAAATGGAAGTTTTAGTTGAATACTTAGCAAAAGGATTTTTGATAATGCTGGCAATCTCAATGCCATGTGTACTTGTGGCTGCGGGTATTGGTCTTGTTGTTGGTATTTTGCAGGCTGTTACTCAGGTTCAGGAACAGACAATTGCAGCAGCTCCCAAAATCCTCGGCGTTTTTCTTGTTATTGTAATCGGCGGTATCGGGTTTATTAATATGTTAAAAGGTTTTATGACTGACGGTATGGCAATGGCTTTTAATCTTGTGTCAAAGAATGATTCTTATGTGCTACCCGCTGATTATTTTAAATACACAACGCCTTTTGAACATGAAATGAATGACAAATTTAAAAATCAGCCTACAATAAATGAGATAATGAAAAATCCGGGTAAGGTTCCTTTCATAGACCAGCAGCAAAAAACAAAATATTATGCAAGCCCTCAGACACCTATGCCTAAACCTAATTTTGTAGAAACAAACCAAATTCTTGGAAGATAGTGAATGAAAAAACTTTTGTTAATACTTTCAATATTTTTAATCCCTTTACAGGCATGTGCGTTTGAGGATTATATTTTGACATCTGACAAACCTGTTATTTCAGTTTCGTCAAGTGATGAAAGCATTTTATCAGTGCTTCCGTTTTTTACAATTGACAACAATAAAGATACGATAATTGTTAAAGCAAAAAAAGAAGGGGATGCACAAATTACGATAAAACGTTATGACAAAAATATTATTGTAAAAGTTAAGGTTACTCCTGAAAAAATAATTTTTACAAGTGGTGATGATGTTGCGTTTTTCCCTCTTGATATTCCTGAAAATAGTAAAGGAGGGAATTAGCGTTGGAACATATTATTGAAGAATTAATGAAAATGTTTCCGATGCTTAATGCTTATTTGGCGGCGGGTATATTTATATTTGCGCGTCTTCTGGGATTTTTCAGGCTTGCCCCTGTCTTTAACAGAAAAGAAATTCCCGCAATGGTGAAAATTCCTTTATGTCTTATGCTGACAGTTATACTAACTTGTGTGGCAAAGCCTGATGTTACTATAATTAAAGAATCATTTGCACTTTCAATATTGTTAAATATAGTTGTGGGTGCAATGATAGGTTATATTGCGCAGTTAATTCTGCTTGCCGTGGATGCGGGCGGTGATATGATTAATATGCAGATGGGGTTATCTTCTGCGATGGTATTAGACCCGACTACATCTTCTCAGGTTTCGATTGTAGGAAAGTGTTTTCAGCTTTTGGGGCTTTTGATTTTTATTCAGCTCGGCGGGGTTTACTGGCTTTTGAATGCGTTAATTAGGAGTTTTGAAATATTTCCATTGGATGCAACGTTAATTCCTTTACAACAGATTGTAAATATGGATTATATGGTTCAGTTGTCTTCAAATGTTTTGTTTATGGGGCTGCAAATTGCTTCCCCAATACTTCTTGCAACACTGGGGCAGGATATTATTCTCGGTGTAATCTCAAAGACTGCGCCTCAGGTAAACGTGTTTCAATTAAGTTTTCTTTTCAAACCGGTTCTTGGGGCGGCAATTATGGTATGGATTTTGCCAATGCTTGTTAATATAATATCTGATTACTTTTTGTCATTCTCTAAAATTATTTAAGATAGTATTTAAAAAAGTTGATATCAATAAGTTCTGCTTCTTTAACTAAATCATTTTCAATTGTAGTTTTAATATCTTTTTTTATCGGGAATGAATACGGATCAAGAGCAAAATTTGAATAGCATCTTTTATTGAATTGAGCTGTTTTATTAAATAAATTCGGGACTATTTCTTTAACTCTGTATATAAGCCCGTAATTCAGAACTGTGCCGTATTTGTGTACTGTTTTATTATGATATTGCCTTATAAATACGTCATAATTTTCGCTCAATAATTGAATTGCCGGCGAATTTTCAAGAGCTTTTTGAACCTTTGGCGAAACATTTTTGAAATAAAGTCCGTTAAAATTTGGGTTGTTATAAGAATTTTTTATTTCCATATTCGAAATAAAAATTGAACAAAAAATTTATTGCTATTTATTCAAAGGTAAGGTATAACATGTTTACGCTATATACAGTCAAAACTGTCATGCTGAACTCGTTTCAGCATCTGTTATATTTGAGACCCTGAAACAAGTTCAGGGTGACAATGTATACGATATTTAGTGTAAACATTTTATACCTTACCTATTCAAATTTTTCACGAAATCCCCTATTGCAAATGCATCTATTGTTCCTACAATTATTTCAAAGTCTTTAATTTCTTCCTGAAGTTCATCTTTCATGTGAGCTAAAAGACCCGGAATTATTATTTTTCTGTTCTTAACTTTATTTGCAAAATCAAATTTTTTCAAAGTTTTTGCAACCATTTTTGCGGTAAATTTTTCTGCTGACCAAGCTGTCAAAACGCTCATGCCTTCTGCTGGAGTAACGATTAAATATGACGGAACAGGAAGGCTTTCAAGTTCATTCGCTACGGCAAAGAATGTTAGTGCAAAATTTGTAGTCATAAAGATTAATGAGTTTTCATCAGGGTTGTTAAATTCATAGATTTTTGATTCAACCTGTAAAGGCTTTTGAGGATCGGTAAAAATATTTTGTCTCAATGTCATTAAAGCTGTCAGCAAATATTCGTCAAAATCTTCAAATACAAGCATATTTGCATATTTGCAGATATAATAAGATGCTTTTGCACATAACAGATTTTTATCTTCGGTATGCGAAAAATAGATATATACAGGATTTGAACTGTTTTCGTCTTTTTCTAAGATGGCTTTTTTGCGTGTTTCTATAAGTTCGTTTGCTGTTTTGGAAAATTCTTTCTCAATAATTTCTTTTAACGGCAGTTTCTTTAATTCTTCATAAGGTATTGCTTCAGGTAATGAACCATTTTGGGTAATAATTAAATCAACTTTTAAATGTTCGTTTACACGTGTAATCTCAAAGTTCTTAACGCGTTCATATTTTTCTTTCCAATCTGGTTTTGCCATATCGATTATAACAGCGAGTGCGGTTTTATTGATAAAGGTTTTTTCATGTCTGTATAAGACATTTTCACCGCCGATTTTAACACCGTTTATTTCAACCGTTTTTTGCGGCTGTTTGGCATTTTGTTCGCAAATCTCTTTTAAATAGTCAGGTGCATATCTACATTTTTCTATGTCAATATTGTTTTTGGCAAGTTTAAGTGCAAACGCCATGCAGGTTGGGCAGCCACATTCTTTACAATTTGTGTGTTCAGCTTTTTTAGCGGCAGGAAGATATTTAAAAATTTGTAACCCTGAAAGTTCCGTCATTCAAGCCCCCTTAAAATTGAAACCGCTTCAGGTTTTGTCAAAACGATGTAATCTGCACCTGCTGCTTTAACAGCTGATGCTGATGCAATTTCAAGATATAAAGAAAGTTTTTCGTCTTTTGCTTCTTTGGTTTTTGCTGTTTCTTCCGCGGCAAAAGATATCAGCGGAACATTCAAATATTTATCCCCGTTTTTTCCTTCAATCTTAATTTTTTCCATAATGCTGTAACCGTATTCAAATCCGTAACCCAGACCGCCTATGTCGGTATCTGTTAATATTCTGTCCAAACCAAGTCCCATATCGGATGTAAGGATATTCATTTCTTTTGCAAGGTTAATGTCAATAGGTGTACGTATTATAAGCCTGTGACCGCCTTTTATAACTGAAGGAACAATACTTTTATAATTATTTTCGGTAGCTGTTCCAATTATACATTTTCTGTCCGCTAATTGCGCAAGTAAAGGTAATAGTTCAGCATCAACGCTGTCATTCCCGCTTCCTCTAAGCATTAAAGGCTTTTTTATACGAGGAAGAAGCTTTTTAAAAGCTTCAATCCCCTTTTCCATATTTTCCGTAAATTTAAGACCCAGTATATCGTAGTCTTTGTCAAGTCCTTCTTCTGCCTTTTCAACAGGCAGTTCCAGAATATATTTAACCTTGTCTTTCACTTTGTACTCTGTTCATTATGTCTTCAAATTCTTTATCGTCAAGAGTTTCTTTATCAAGCAGTTCTCTTGAAATTGCTTCAAGCATATCTCTGTTTTCGCTCAGAAGTTTTTTTGCTTCTTCGTATTTGTTGTCGACAATGCTTTTCATTTCTTCGTCGATTTCGAATGCAACCTGTTCCGAGTAATCTCTCTGATGCCCGAAATCTCTGCCCATAAATACATTTTCCTGATTTTTACCGTAAGCCATATTTCCGAGTCTGTCTGACATGCCCCATGCAGTTACCATTTTTCTTGCAATATTTGTTACATTTATAAGGTCTTGAGAAGCGCCTGTGCTTACTCTGTCTTTGCCGTAAACTATTTCTTCAGCTGCTCGTCCGCCCAGTGATACGGTAATTTGTGCAAGAAGTTTTGCTTTATTGGTATGAACTTTTTCATCTTTCGGTTTTGTCCAGGTTACACCGAGTGCGTAGCCTCTTGGAATAATAGAAACTTTGTGTAATTCATCGGCATCTTTTAGAAGCTTTGCAAGAAGTGCATGACCGACTTCGTGATATGATGTTAATTCTTTATCTTCATCAGTCATTACTTTACTTTTCTTTTCGATACCTGCAATTACTCTGTCTATGGAATTATCTATATCGCTCATTGAAATTTTTTCTTTATTATTTCTGGCAGCAAGCAGTGCTGCTTCATTCAACAAATTCTGCAAGTCTGCACCTGTAAATCCCGGGGTGCGTTTTGCAAGAGTTTTTAAATCAACTTCTGTATCAAGCTGTTTATTTTTTGCATGTACTTTCAAAATTTGTTCTCTGCCTCTAACGTCAGGGGCATTAATATAAATTTGCCTGTCAAATCTTCCCGGTCTTAACAGTGCATTATCTAAAATGTCAGGTCTGTTGGTCGCAGCAATTACGATGATATTTGTGTTTTCGTCAAAACCGTCCATCTCAACAAGAAGCTGGTTTAATGTCTGTTCGCGTTCATCGTGTCCGCCGCCCATACCTGCGCCTCTTTGACGTCCGACTGCATCAATTTCGTCTATGAATATAATACATGGCTGATGTTTTTTAGCCTGTTCAAATAAATCTCTTACACGGCTGGCTCCAACACCGACAAACATTTCTACGAAATCAGAACCGCTGATTGAAAAGAATGGAACTCCTGCTTCACCTGCAACAGCTTTTGCCATTAGTGTTTTACCTGTTCCCGGAGGGCCTACAAGGAGTACACCTTTAGGAATTTTTGCACCTAATTTTATATATTTATCACCGTTTTTCAAGAAGTCAACGATTTCTTCAAGTTCCTTTTTTTCTTCATCAATACCTGCTACATCTTTAAACGTTGTTTTAACTTTACTGTCAAGAAGCATTTTAGCTTTGCTTTTCCCAAAAGACATTGCCTGCGAACCGCCTGCTTGAATGCTTTTTGCCATAACAGCAAGAAATACTAAAAATAGTATAGGTAGTAATAAGTAGCTTAATATATTTCCTAGAGTTTTTGAGGATTCTGTTGCTCTTGTAATCTGTATTTCAGCATCAGAAGCATCCAATTTTTTCATTAAATCTGGATCATAAGCAGGTGTTAAAACTTTATATTTCAAAGCAGGAGCTTTAGTTTCAGGTATCCCGAAAGGATTGTCCATTGTAGGTGTTGCAGGTTTCTTAGCTGTTGTTTCAGGTTGAACCTTCGGAATTGCAATTAAAAAATCATCCGCTTTTTCTATTTTTTTGAATTCTCCTTTATCAAGTCTTTCCATAAAGTTTGAATATGAAATTTCGGATACTTTAGTAGCCGGACTTGACAAAAATACTGATGAAACAAACAGAAGTATAACAATAGCAAGTACTATGTACATTCCTGCGGATTGACTTTTATTCATTGGATGACCTCTCTCTTTTGTATAAACGTATGCATATTATAACTTAAAAATTGAAAAATTTCTATATGTAAGAGGATTTAAAGAATTGTAAACAATAATTATAATTTTGAAATTTCTCTTTTACCTATTTTTTTATATAGATAAGAGAGAGTTGATATGAAGATAATAAATATTGAAACTATCAAAGAAAAGGTCAATAAGCTTGATGCAATGGCAAATGTTGACATGACAAAACCTAACAGTATTTTCCCTTATAAGGAAGATGCGTCGGTTGCTGATAAAATGAAAAAATTTTTTGAAGTTGCTGATGGTGGAAATCCCGGCTGGAATGTTTAGATTGAATCCACCGAAATACTTGTTATACCTGAATTTCTGGCACTATCCATTACTTTTACCATTGCGCCGTGGGAAGACTCAGCGTCTGTTCTAATCATTAAACCGTCAGGGTAATTTAATGCTTGTGATTTTATTGTGCTTTCCAGTTTTTCGGCAGGAATTTCAGACCCGTCTAAATAAAATTTATCTCCCGCATCAACCATTATTGTCATAATTTTAGTTTCTTTCTGCTGCTGTTCTTGAGCAACATTTTCAGGTACGGTAAGATTTAAGCCTTGTTGATCAAGCATTGGGGCTATTACCATCATTATGATTAACAGAACTAAAAATATATCTGTTAAAGGTGTTATGTTTATTTCACTGAATGTGTCGCGGTTTCTGCTCATTTTTGTTTTTTCTCCAGATCATTCTGTTCTTTTTTGCTTAAAGGTTCTCCTGCAACAATTAATTTTTTATACTCGGCATCTTGTGCTGCGTTCATAATTTCCATTATCTTTGCGCTTTTGACCTTTTCGTCAGCCTTAACCACAAGTTCAGGTTTTTCAAGCTGCGCTTTTAATGTTACTAATTCATTTGTTAAGTTTTCATCAGTTACGGGACTGCCGTTAAGGTACATTTTACCTTCTTTGGTTACGGAAACGGTTGCATTTTTCTGTTCAATTGAAATTCCGCTGTTAATTTCCGGTATTGTAATGGAACTATCATTGGATTGGAATGTTGGAGCAACAACCATCATAATAATTAACAGTACTAAGAAAATATCAGTTAACGGTGTTATATTGATTTCTGTAAAAAGGGCTTCTTTTCCCTTATTGGTTCTCATTCCCATTTTGTTTATACAGCTTACGGGTTTGCGTAAGCCGCCTTTCGTATATTTTTGTATTACATAGTTTATCCGATTGGTGTGCTCGGATAATTTAGGTATCTGTTTTGTTTATAGTGATATGTTTGCATTTGAAGGTGTTGTAGATTCGTCATTTGAGTCTACAAAGCTTAAGAATAATAATTTGATTAGCTGGAAGTCATCTTCATAACGTTTAACGATAGATTGGAATGAGTTGTAGAAGATAACGGCAATAATCGCAACTCCTAACCCGAACGCCGTAGCTATCAATGCTGATGCGATACCTGATGCAACTGCAGCTGACTGATTTCCTTGTGCTGCTAAATCTTGGAATGTGAAAAGAATTCTTACAACTGTTCCAAACAACCCTAAAAATGGGGCAACACCGCCGATTGTACCTAGAATTGTAAGGTGGCTTTCAAGTTTTCTTGCTGCCAATGATGCAGCGATATCAAAAGAACGTGAAAAACCGTTTTTTTGTTCAGAAAAAATTCTGACAGCTTCTTCCGTTACTTCTCCGATAACGCCTCCGCATTGAATTGCAAGATTTTGAGCTCCGTCAAGATTATTCTTAACAAGTTCTTTTTGTAATCTTGGAATAAACAATACAACATCTCTTTTGTTTTTCTTGTAGAAAGAAAATCTGTTAATAACAACGCCTACAACAAGGATTGAGCATACCAAAATCGGTAATAATACCGGCCAATCCATTTGAATTGATTTCCATAATAGTTCCATAATTTTTATCCTCTTTTTATGTGTTTAACTGATTAATATCCTGATGCTCCAAATACGTTGTAATCAAACGTGAATTGAATATCAATACTTTGCCCTTTGAACTCGGCAGGCAGCGGTCTGAAAGGAGCTGTTGCCTGAACTGCATTTATTGCTGCTTTATCTGCTCCCGGGAGTCCTGATGATTTAAATACGCTGCAGGAAAGTAATCTTCCGTCTTTTGCAATTTTAAACAATAGCACAACACGTTTACTTTCATTGCCTTTTGGCGGATCCCAGTTCATTTTAATGCGTCTTTGCAATTCTCTCATGTACGGTCCGAAATCTGGTTCTCTAATTGCGTCAATACCTGGTCTGCCGTTTGGATTTCCCGGGCCCGGGTTGCCGTAGCCTCCTGTTCCGCCGCCTCCGCCTTTAGCAAGTTTGCTCCCTGAGCCTCCTGTCGGAGCAAGAGATGGTGCAGGAGCATATTTCCCGCTTCCGTTTGAAGAACTTCCGCCTGCTCCGCCGCCTTTTGCAGATGTTCCTGACCCGCTTATAGGCCCTGTAGTGTATCTGCCTGAACCTGTTCCGCCTTTTGGAACGGGTACCGTAAATGCTGATGACGGTTTTGCCGTAGGTCTTGGTGTTGTCGGCGGTTTTAATGATGGACGAGCTGTCGGTGGTGCAGGTTTAGCCTGCTGTGGTTTTATTGGCCCTGATGACGGCTGCTGCACTGACTTTTTCGGAGCCGGTGCTTGCGCCTGTTGTGTAACCTGTTTAACTATTTTTTGTAATGGATTTTTCTGTTGAGCCGGTTTTTGAGCTGCCTGTTTGTTTGCAGATTTTGAAGCCTGTTTTGGTGCACCGGGTGACGGTGAAGGCATAGACACTTTCCTTTTAGGGTCATGGTGACCGCCTGCACGCGAATTTATATCTGCTCGGTAAGGAGTTTTTTTATTAATCGGGGTTTCTTCTTTATCAACCAGTACAAATTCTATATCATTAACTTTTGGTTTCGGTTTTTCAAAAATCTTGAATGTTATTCCCATTAATGAAAGAATTAATACGATTAAAGCCCAAACTCCTATTGCGGTCGGGTGAAGAATTGCTGAAATCATAATTGATTTTTTCAGACTTATATCTTCATCGTCTTTTAAGACAGCAGGTGTTACATAACCTGATTTTTCGTCAAGTTCATCATCTTCTATAAAGTTATCTGTGTATTTTCCTAATAGTGACATTATTTTTTTTGTTACAGCTTACTTACTGTATGCTCCCCTATCTTTATCTTATTGCTATATAATTTTATTTTAAACCAAAAATAAAATTATTACCCGATATGCTAGTAATTGTTATTAAACATTGCGGGATTAACGGTAATCGGTTGGGTAAGTACTAATTCAATTGCAGAATTTGCAGGAATTTCTACATCATTTCCTTTATCCCAAATTGATTTTACTAGTCCTCCGCCTGCACCGACTGCTGTCGCTAAAGCTGTTCCTTTTCCGACATCTCCGCCTGCAAGAGGTGAGATTATTACTCCTGCAAGAGCACCTGCGCCTGCACCTACTGCAACATCTTTACCGTAATCTTTTGCGACGTCAAGTTTTGTGCCGCCTACTAATACTCCTGTATTGTCAGTTGTTTTTATAACTGCAGAAATCGGAATTTGGATACCGTAAGGAGTGATGATTTGAGTAAATCTCAAAAGCAGTTTGCCGTTCAAGCTTCCGTGTTTTGCCTTGGAAACTTCAAGAACAGTGCCTGTGACAGAGCTGCCTGCCGGAGCGATGAGATTTCCGTTATAATAAAAATCAGAACCCAGAGCGAGTGTTACATTTTGCCCTAAGATTAAATTAGCAGAATTTATCGGGGTTGTAACTACAGCTGGGATTTTTTGTCCTGCAGGAACAGTTACTACACTTCCTTTAAGAGTTTGGTTACCGCTCACTGTTTGGGTAGGATAATAATTTTGCTGGTATAAAGGAGTCGGATTGTTTTGGCTATATCCAAAATTCGGTGCAGCAAATGTAATACCCGAGGTTAATATTATTGCGGTTAAAACTAATCCTGTTTTTTTCTTCATAATCTGCCTTTCTTCATATTTCATATTATTGTATTTTACAATTTATATTAAGTCAATTTGTTACAATATGGGTTATTTCAGCGGGGGCTGTCAGCATTATAATTTCATTTGAACCTGTCGGTATTACTGTATGTGTTCCCATTTTTCTTTCACCGTATGGGCGCAGTTGAATTGTTGTTCTTTTCACTCTTTGTTGTCTTTGCGCCATACCGATGTATTTAGCAGGTTCGGAGATTCCTCCTCCGAAAATGTTGTTATTTGAAGTATACAAGTAACCTTTAACAGGGATTTCAAAACCATCATTATAAACCATTTTTGATATTTTAATTTTCATTGCGGCATTTGTACCGATAACGGGTGCATTAATTTTTTCTATATAGCCGAAAAATTCAGTGTCTTTAGGCACGATGTTTGTTTCGTGCATATATAGATCATTTGTTGCAATAAATTTTACTTTGTATCCTTCAGAGCAGGTTTGAGTTGAGATTTCCTGAGTATTCATAACGGGTATAAAAGTTCCCTGAGGGATTGTGATTACATGATAATCTCTTAAATCAAGCTGAACATCAGGAAGCTGTGCAGCTTGAACTTTTGCGGATAATAATAAAATTCCCAGTAACACGAGTAATTTTTTCATAGTTTATATTATAACAGTTTTTTTAGTATTATCAATACAACGATATTAAAAATAATTTGTTCATTTTGTTAAAATTGTAAATATTTTGGATAATCATGCAATTTTTGGAAAAAAATTTACTTTATATAAATGTAGTGTAGTAAAAGGTGAATTATTGTGTTCAGTCCTATAGCATCAGGAATATTTGCATATCGTAACGCCGATAAGACTAAAAACGGAGATATCGGCAGAGGTGCTGTGACTTTAGGGCAGACTGCAGGGTTGCTGCAAGAAGTTGCAAAGTATGACGGTTTAGCTGCTAATGCTGCAAGAAGTACTTTGAGTGTGTTCTCTGACTTAGCAAAACAAAATAAGGCTTTTGAATATGCAGGCAAGGTTACAAAATTTGCAGTAGATAATGTAAATCCTTTAATTTGTGCATCAGGTGTTGTGAAAACTGCGATGGCAGAAGACAAAGTTAAGACAGGAATAACAGAAGCTGCTGCATTATCTGCAATGTTTGCCGGAGAAGGGCTTATAAAACTATATTACGATAAAGCTGCAAATTCTAATGAAGTTCAAGCAGGTATGAAAAAGTTAGCAGATAAGAAAATGATTAAACCCGTATTTGAGTATGTTGAAAAACATAAGTTAGGCGGGAAAATAGGTTCTGTAGTTAAAGGACTTGTATTTGTGGGGGGATCAATGGCTTCTTATGCGGTGGGACAAAAGTTCGGCGACGGTTTTGCAAATCGTGTTGAAGCAAATTTGGGTTTAAAAAGTACAGGGCAAAAAATCAATCATTTGAGTTAAGAACTTTTGTAATTATATGTGTTATAATAATCTTGTGAAGAAGATTATAGTATTATTATCCATTTTTGTATTAAATATACTTTTTTCAAGCCCTTGTTTTGCAATAAAAATAGGGCTTCAGACGGAAACGTCTTCATCAGCGATAGGAACTTCCGTAAAGGGAACTATTATTGATGCAAACACAAACCGTACAATTTGTGATTTGGATGCAATGAAGGGGTATGAAATAAAACCTTACCATAATCTTATGGCAATACTTTATAACGGGACTTATTACAAAATAGACTCCGATAATATTGTAGTGAAAACGCTAACCCCGGGTTTTGTCAGCGCTAAAGGGAAATGGTATCGCGGAATAATTATGATACAAAATAAAAACGGGAAATTAACCGTTATTAATAATGTTTCTCTCGAAGATTACATAAAGGGTGTAGTGCCTTCAGAAATGCCTTCCGGCTGGGCTTTTGAAGCCCACAAAGCGCAAGCCATTGCTGCAAGAAGTTATGCTCTTGCAAATCTTGGCAAGCGGGCAAGATTTGGATATGATTTAAAAGATACTCCGGAAGATCAGGCATACGGCGGAGCTTCTAAAGAAACTCCGGATACGAATTCTGCTGTTGAAGATACTAAAGGTATTGTTCTTACTTATAATATGAAAGTAATAAATGCCTATTATTCCGCATCTGCAGGCGGACAGACGAATGTTAACAGCTGGGGCAGCAGTCTTCCTTATTTACGTTCGGTTCCGTCTTTTGATGATAATGTCAAAAAAAACGGGCATGGGGTCGGAATGTCACAGCATGGTGCTAATAATCTTGCAAAACAAGGATATAATGCATATCAGATTTTGCAGTATTTTTATAAAGATGTTAAATTTGCAAGGGTTGATCCGCAGTCTTATAACTAGTAAATGCCCCGCTGTTACTGTGTATTTCTTGGTACGTATCCTCAAAACTCAATCTATATTGTGAATTTAAAATAATTTTTTCGAAAAACACTTGCCAAATTCAAATATAATGCTATAATAATTTTTGTCGAGACATAAGCATGCGGAGAGAGAATGGTTTCAATTACTGTATGCACAAGGTAAAAGGAGGTTCGTAATGAACAAAGAAGAATTAGTAAAAGAAGTATCAAAAAAAGCAAAAGTTTCTCAAAAAGCTACAGCTGATATTATTGCAGCTACTTTAGACACAATTGAAAAAACAGTTTCAAAAGGTAAAAAAGTTACATTAGTAGGATTCGGTACATTCGAACCTCGCAAAAGAGCTGCTAGAACAGGTAGAAACCCTCAAACAGGTGCTCCTTTGAAAATCGCTGCTAAAACTGTTCCTGCTTTCTCAGCTGGTAAAAAATTCAAAGAATTATTAAAAAAATAGTGGCGTAATTGCTTCTATCGTAAATATGTTTTAGCAAATTTTACGGATTATTAAAAAGCAGAGTTTGAGACGGCTCTGCTTTTTTTAATGCATTGTTAGAAAAGTTATAAATTTATCCCCGTATTTTTTCTGCTTAATTAGTTTAAAATTCGAAAAATCAACTTCAGTTACATGTTCAAGAATAATTATATTTGATGCAGCGGTTTTCACAGCGTTAAGACTTTGTTCATAAATCCCTGAAAAATACGGCGGATCAATATAAATTACATCAAATGTTTCGTTAAGTAAGGGGACAATTTTCAAGCTGTCGCCTATTTTTAAATTTGGCGGAGGGGTAAATTTTTTAAAATTTGATTTAATTACTTGTGCGGCTTTGGGGTGTTTTTCTATCGCAAACACTTTTGAAAAACCTCTGGAAAGAGCTTCAAGCCCCATTATTCCCGAACCTGCATACATATCAAGAAATGAACTGCCTTCAAAGTTAATCATTGACTGTAAAGTGTTAAATATGCTCATTCTTACCTTTGAAAGAGTTGGTCTTGTAATGTTTTCATCCGGTACTGAAATTTTTTTTCCTTTAAATCTGCCTGCTGTAATTATCATATTAACTATTTTACAATGAATAAGATTTGATGTATAGTTTTGTTGTATACAGTTTTAGTCGGGGTGTTATGGATAATCAGGAAAATAAAACAGAGGTTATTGTTGTAGGGGGCGGCCCTGCGGGAATTTCTTGTGCGGTTACGATTGCTCGTGCGGGGAAAAAGGTTGTTCTAATAGAACGCGGGAAATTCTCGGGAAGTAAAAATGTTTTTGGCGGGGCTATTTACGCACAGCCGACAAGGGAAATTTTTCCTGATTTTGAAAAAACAGCACCTCTTGAAAGAAAAAATATTGAACATAAATTCGCTCTTTTGGGAGAAGATGATGCTACTGTGATTTCTTATAAAAAGAAGCACGAAAACCCCGTCAGCTATACGGTTGTAAGAGGTAAATTCGACCGTTGGATGGCTGAGCAGGCAAAACAAGAAGGGGTAATTCTTGTTGAAGAAACAGTTGTGAGAGAGTTGATTGTTCAAGACGGATTTGTAAAAGGTGTAAAAACCGAACTTGAAGATTATTATGCTGATATTGTAGTGCTTGCGGACGGTGTGAATTCACTCCTTGCAAAACAAATAGGATTTCGCGGAAATTTATCGCCTGAAGATGTTGCACTAAGTGTTAAAGAGGTAATAAAACTTCCTGCCGAAATTATTAACGAAAGATTTCATGTAAATGACGATGAAGGATGTATTTACGAGATATTCGGCGGACCTATGCTCGGGATGCTTGGTTTAGGTTTTATGTATACAAATAAAAATTCTGTCAGCATCGGGCTTGGTGTAACATTAAGCGAACTTATTGAAAAACGGTTAAAGCCGTATGATTTGCTTGATAAATTAAAACAACATCCTGAAATTGCTCCGTTAATAAAAGACGGCGAACTGTTGGAATATTCTGCTCATTTAATTCCTGAGGGCGGGTATAAAAAAGTTCCGCTTCTTTTCGGTTCAGGTGTTATGGTATGCGGAGATGCTGCAATGTTTGTAAATAACATGCACTGGGAAGGTACTAATCTGGCGATGATTTCCGGTAAAATTGCTGGTGAAACCGCTGTAATTGCTTTGGGGAAACAAGATTTTTCTGAAACTGCTCTTTCCAATTATCAGGAAGAATTGGAAAATTCTTTCATTATAAAGGATTTGAGAACATATAAAGATCTTATGGGTGGAGTTCAGGAAAGAGTCGGCGAGTTTTTGGGGTATTACCCTAAAAAAATTAATTCTTTTTTTGAAATGTTTACATCTGTTGATAGTGTTCCCAAAAAAGAAAAGTATCATAAATTCATAAAAAGTATTTTTACGGACAGAAAAATTTCAGAGCTGTTCAAAGATGTCTGGTCTGCAGTTAAGTTATTATGGAGTATTTTAAAATGAGTGATTTGGAAGATAAATTATATACCGTTAAGTATACCCCCGACACAGTTTCTCACTTGCAGCCCGTTCAGGAATGCTGCAGGATATGTAAATCAAAAATTTGTACAACTGTTTGTCCTGCTGGGGTTTATGAGTGGGATGAAAAAATGCAAAAACTTATTGTAAATTATGAAAATTGTCTTGAATGCGGAGCTTGCAGAATTGCCTGTGAGAGTTCGTCATTGGGCTGGGAATATCCGAAAGGAACAAAAGGCGTAACCTTTAAACAGGGTTAGGACTTGACAGATTAGGCAAAATTCTTCATAATAATTTTATTACTTGATATAAGGAGAGGCATTATGAAAGAAGAATACACTAATCAGCATAGACGCTGGTATGATAAAGACCCTGTTTTATCTCAGGCTGTCAAAACCCTTGAAGAAACAGATGACGAAACACAAATCAGAATTGCGTTAAATTTAATCAAAATTATTATTGAACACAATATTGAAGATGAAAAATTCGAAGCAGTTGAAGATATTATCAATGCTGTGGGTTCAGGTTTGGATGATAACAGAAAAGGTCGCTGGTATGATATTGACAGTACATTAAGAACAGCAATGAATATGCTTCAAAGCTGTCCTGCAGCAACACAGCGTATTATTGCCAAAGAAATGGCAAATATGGTGTTGGATAAAATAAAAAAAGATGACGACAGCGAGGATGAAGAAGCCTAAAAAGTTATCGCTTTAACAAGTTTGTATATTAATTCAATTTTATCATCAGATGCATTTTTAAAGATTTCATTCATTTCTTTAACAAGTGCATCTTTTGTTTGTTTATGTTCGCAGTAGAATAAATCATAAATTTCTACATTAAAAATTTTTGAAATTTTTTGTAAAGTTTCAAATGTGGTAAAACAAGCACCATTTTCAATTCTGCAAATTTGTTTCGGATCAAGACCGATAAGTTCTGCTAACTGTTCCTGAGTTAATTTATTTGATTTTCTAAGCTCTTTCAGTCTTTTCCCGAATAATTTCAGTGAGTTCATTTTATCTCCGTGTAGTAATTCTAAAATATAGTGTTACGATTTTTAATCCCTTTAAATATTAATTACACTTGACAAATTAATATTTAATGTTAAATTATTTATGTTAAATGGTAAAAATTTAAGAAAAATTTCCCTTTAAATGAGAAATTTTGCTGAGGTTATTAATGAAAAAGCTTACGATGTTATATGATGCAACAATGGTATGCAACATTCTTGAAAAGAACTTTTTAAGAAGCGGTTTATTCTTTGTAGCATACAATGTTCTTTTAGAACTTCTCAAACGTGATGAGTTTGAGATTTATTTGTATGCTGAAGATTCTTATAAGTTGCAGAAAGTAATTAAGAGTTATTCTGAATTCAAAAAGTGTAAGCTTTATAAATATTCAAATTTTGATAAATTAATATCTTATTTCAGTGAACTTAAAAGTAACAATAAACGTAATAACGGGAATAAAATATTTCGGATGTTTGAGGGTTTGTTTGTTTCTCTATTCAAAAGATTAAAATTTGCCTATTTTAAGTTTTCGTTAAAATTAGAGGATATTGATGTATATTTTTCACCCGTAAAAGCAGTTCCTAATTTTGTATCTGATAAAGAGCATATAAAAAAATATGTAATTTTACATGATACAATACCGCTGAAAAACGATTATTATAAGGGTAAAGCCGTTACTTGGTATCACAAACTTGTAAAATCAATAAACGACAAGGATAATTATTTTGCGAATTCTCTATGCACAAAACAAGATTTTATAGAATATGTTCCGACGATTAATCCTGAAAATGTTACTGTTATTCCTTTGTCTACAGGAAAGGCTTATTTTAAAATTGATGATTGTTATTATATAAATCAAATCAAAAGGAAGTATGGAATACCTGCAGATAAAAAATATATTTTCAGCCTTTGCAATTTAGATCCGAGGAAAAATCTTATATTTGCCATAAAGAATTTTTTTAATTTTATAGAAAAACATAATCTTGATGATTTTATTTTTGTGCTTGGTGGCAGCCACTTTAAGGGTTTTGAAGATATTTTGAATAAAAATATTGAAAATTTAGGGGATAAGAAAAATAAAATTCTGCGTATCGGCTATGTTGACGATGGAGATATGTCAGCTTTATACAGCGGAGCTGAAATGTTTGTTTTCCCTTCGTTGTATGAGGGGTTTGGTATACCTGTTCTTGAGGCAATGAAATGCGGGCTTCCTGTTATTTGCTCAAATACAACATCATTGCCTGAAGTTATAGGTGATTGCGGAATCCAAATAAATCCTTATTCAGACAAAGAATTAATAGAAGCAATGGAAAAGATGTATTTCGACCGAGAGTTTAGGCAGGAATGTATTAAAAAGGGTCTTGAACGTGCAAAATTATTTACATGGAAGAAATGTGTAGATGTTATTACTAATAAAATAGTTGAGGAAATTACAGTTGGAGTTAAATAATCAAAAATTACTTTCTATATGTATTCCTACTTATAATCGAGATTGGTGTTTAAAAGATTTAATAAATGTATTAAAGGAACAAATAACAGGCGGTTTAGAAAAATATGTCGAAGTAATTTTTTCAGATAACTGTTCCGTTGACGATACAAGGAAATTGCTTTCGGAATATGCAAAAGAAAATTCCTATGTAAAATATTACAAAAATGAAGAAAATATCGGATTTGGCAGAAATTATTTAAAATCAGCTTCTTATGCTTCGGGAGTTTTTACATGGATTTTGGGAGATGATGATTTACCTGCAGACGGTGCCGTAAAGGAGCTTATAGATGTAATAAAAAAAAGAGTTGAATATGATATTATTCTATTTAATTTTATACAAAAAGATATCTCTATGAAAAAAACTATAAGGAATTTCACAGCTCTTTCAGGAAAAACATTAGAATTTAAACTTTCTGATGACAGTGAGTTTGTAGAATATTTAGAAGATGCTCAATACTCCAGTGTATTATTTTCTTATATTAGCAGTTATATTTTTAAGACCTCCAGCTTTTCGCAAGCATCTGTTAAAGAAAAATACAAAAATCATCCGTTTACACATCTGTTTTATTTGTGGGCAGCAAGAAAGAAGAAGCTGAATCTTTTTTATTTAAATAAAAGCTTGTTGTTTAATAGAAGCGGCAATGATCGTATAAGTGATAACTTATATGATGTTGTAAATGTGTTTTTATCGGGTGTTGAAGATTTATGCGATGAATTTTTTCTTGATAACAAAATTTTATATAATTCTGTGGCAAATGTAAGTAAGATTTTTGACGGTGCATGCAGTCAAAAAACAATATTAAAATCAGTTAAAAGACTTGAGAATGCAAGATTTTCAAATTTAATCAGTAAGGTTAAAAAATTAAATTATCCGAAAATATTTATACTTAAATTGTATTTAAAAAGGTTTTATTATCATATATTCTTGCCGTAACTTCAGTTACGGCTTTTCTTTTTAAAGCTGAATTGTTCTCAGTATCATATAATATCTGTGGTCACCCCAGTATATGACTACTGATATAAAATTATTTGCAAGATCGGTTGTTTCCAAAAATGTATTTGGTGCAGGTTTGCGCTGAGAACTTTTTACGTATTTCCCCACAAAGTCAAAGAATTTTATTTGGAATTTTTGTGACGGAGTTAATTTTGGTTTGGGTAGGTTTTCGTCATAAAATCCCATTGGCACTATTTCTCTGTTATAAACCGGAATTATATATTTAACTTTTCCCTGCTCTTTGAATAAAATATACCAGTTGCCTTTGTGTTGACGAGGTGTTAAAAGGTAATACCCGGGTTCGATTGTTATTCCTTTAAAATATAGCGGAGATGTTAATCTGAAAAGCGGATAAGGAGACCATGAAGTGTGCTGAATGTCATACATTTCTCCTGGATCTATATTATGAACATAAGAAAAATCAGGTTTTTCAAGCTCTCTGTATATTTGCTCATAATCGGTTTCGGCAGAATAAACGCATGTGCCGAGAAGCAGTATAAATAAAACTTGTAAGATTTTTTTCATACTTTCTATTTTAATGATTAAGTTGAAAAAAGCAAGCTTTTTTGTGATAAAATGTTTTGTACATAATTATCAGACTATATAGGAGAGAATAAATGCTTAGCGGACCTTTTTTAGACAGAAACTGGATTGGACAGAATGAAGATTATAACTCGGCAGATATTGTGATGCTCGGGCTTCCGTTTGACGGAACTGTTTCATATCGTTCAGGCTCAAGATTTGCGCCTGAGCAAATAAGACTTGCAAGCTGGGGATTGGAAGATTATTCTCCGCGTTTTGACAAACATCTTGAAGATGTGAATTTTCATGATGCGGGTGATTTGGAGTTCCCGCTCGGCAATACCTATAAGTCTTTGGATTTAATTGAAAAAAATGTTGAGGAAATTTATAGAGACGGGAAAAGAGTGTTTGGGATAGGCGGAGAACATCTTGTTACACTGCCTGAAATTAAAGCAGTTTCAAAGTTTTATAAAGATTTGGCAATAGTTCATTTTGATGCCCATACTGATTTAAGAGAAGAATATCTAGGAGAAGAAATGTCGCATTCTGCAGTAATTCGTCACGCTTCAAAAATTGTCGGGGCGGAAAATATTAAACAAATCGGTATTCGCTCAGGCATGAAAGAGGAATGGGAATTTATGAAAGAGCATAAAACTCTTATTTCCGAATATTCAGAACTTGACGTTTTGAAAGATAAAAAGATATTTGTAACTGTTGACTTAGATGTTCTTGATCCTTCCGTAATGCCGGGAACTGGTACGCCGGAAAGCGGCGGAATGCAGTTTAATGAACTTATCGGGTGGTTTGAATATTTGAAAAACTTCGATATAATCGGAGCTGATGTTGTTGAACTTTCACCTGACTATGATGCTTCCGGAGTTTCAACGGCTGTTGCGACAAAGGTTATACGTGAACTTTTAATGGTAATGTAAATGGTATTAGACAGAATTAACTTTTTAAAAGATGAAATAAATAAAGCTAATTATAAATATTATGTTGAAGATAACCCTTCAATAAGCGACTTTGAATATGATCAAATGTTTGCGGAGCTTAAAAAGCTTGAGGAAGAAAATCCGCTGTTTATAACCCCTGACAGCCCGACACAGCGTGTCGGTTCGGTTAGCGAGAAATTTTTTCCGCATAAACATAAATATCGTTTGTACAGTCTTGATAATACTTATGAATATGAGGATTTGGAAGATTGGTACAAAAAGATTGTGAAAGAATACGGCGGACAGGAACTCGTATGCGAGCTTAAAATTGACGGTCTTGCAATGGCTTTAACCTATGAAAACGGTGTATTTGTCCGCGGAGTAACACGAGGTGACGGGGTTACGGGCGAAGATATTACAAATAATCTTAAAACTATAAAAGCAATTCCTTTGAAACTTTTTGAGCCTGTGAGCGTAGAAGTTCGAGGTGAGGTTTATATGCCGAAGGAGTCTTTTGAAAAGCTTAATGAAGAAAATTTGAAAAACGGTGAGAAACTTTTTGCAAACCCCAGAAATGCGGCAGCAGGCTCTATAAGGCAGTTAGATAGTAAGATTACGGCAAAACGTGATTTATCAATGTTTTGCTATACCGCAATTTTTACTGGTGATGTTAAAAATCCGCCAAAGACGCATTATGACAGCATAATGTATTTGAAAAAACTTGGATTTAAAATTAACCCGAATATAAGACTTTGTAAAAATGCGGATGAAGCTGTTCAATATTGTAAAGAATGGGATGAAAAACGTTTTGGACTGGATTATGCAACAGATGGTGTTGTAATTAAAGTTAATGACCTTCTTGTACAGCAGGAAATGGGCTTTACTTCTCGAGCTCCGAAATGGGCTACTGCATTTAAATTCCCGCCGGAAGAAGTGACCACAAAACTTTTGTCGATAGAGGCAAGTGTCGGGAAAACAGGTGCTATTACTCCTGTTGCTATACTTGAACCTGTCCAGCTTGGGGGAAGTACCGTCGGACGTGCAAGCCTTCATAACTTTGACGAAGTAGGAAGACTTGATGTAAGAATTGGTGATAGAGTTTATATCAAAAAAGCTGCAGAAATTATTCCTAAAGTTGTTAAAGTTATTGAAGATGAAGAACATTATAAACTTCCGGAATATACCCCGCCTAAAGAATGCCCTTCTTGTCACAGCGAACTTCATATTCATGAGGGAGAAGTTAACCTTTATTGTGATAATCCCGATTGCCCTGCAAAACGCTGTGCAAAAATTGAATTTTGGGTTTCAAAAGACGCTATGGATATTGACAAGGTCGGGCCATCGGTAATCGAACAATTGTATAACCGTGGTTTTGTCAGAACTCCTGTTGATTTGTATAAACTGACAATGCAAGATTTTATGCAGCTGGATTTGGTTAAAGAAAAATCTGCTTTTAATATGTATAATGCAATTCAGGAAAGCAAAAATAAGCCTCTATCGCGGATGCTCACGGCATTTACCATTAGAAATGTAGGCAAAGAAACGGCGGGAGTTCTTGCGAATGAGTTTGCTACTCTTGAAAATCTTATGAATGCTTCTGCTGAAGATTTGTCAAAAGTCGAAGGGGTAGGCGAAGTTATTGCAAAAGATATTTATGACTTTTTCAGAAAGCCTGAAAATGTTCAAATGATAGAAGAATTAAAAGCGCTTGGAGTAGAACCTGCACCACCTGTTCAAAATGTTTCTGATGAATTTAAAGGTAAAACTTTTGTCCTGACCGGAACATTACAAAATATGACGAGAGATGAAGCGTCTGAAAAAATTAAGCAGATGGGTGGAAAAACCTCGTCATCAGTATCTAAAAACACATCTTACGTAGTTGCTGGAGAAAATGCAGGCTCAAAATTAGATAAAGCTCAAAAATTAGGTGTTATAATATTAACAGAAGATGATTTTCTGAACATGATAGGTTAGAAAGTAGGATTTATGAAAAGAAAAACGAGGATTATACAAATATCTGGTATTAGAGGAATTTTGACGGTTATTTTTGTTGTAACCTGTTTAGCAGCCGGATTTATTGCATTTCCTGCAATTGTTGCAATGCGTGTTTGGAACTTTTTTGCAGAGTTAGCCGTAATTCCGTCGATTAATGTTTGGCAAGGTTTGCTGCTCTGGGCGATAGTGGCTATTTCAGGTTTTATTATAAATGACAGAAAAAAGTTTCTTGTTGCGTTAAAAACTCCTGACAAACTTAGTGAGAAGGAGATGAAAATGCTTCTTGAACGCGTGAAAATTCAATCTCAGGCCCAGGCCATAAACTCTATGATTTTGAAATCCGGTGATATTAAGCCGGTTGATAAAGCTGAAAAATCTGATGAAAAATCAGAAAAAGAAAAGGAGAATGTATGAAAAAAGTTTTATTATCAATTACAGTACTAAGTTTGCTTTTGGGATGTGCTTCACTTTCTTCTCAAGCAATTTCTGAATCAGTAGAAAGAGGTTATATCTCTATCAGTACTTCTGCAAACGCTGATGTTGCTCCTGATATCGCAGAAGTGTCAATTGCAGTTACTACTTATGATTCCAAATCTATGCAAAAAGCAACTGCTGAAAATAAAGAAATTTCAGATAAAGTTATAACTTCATTGAAGTCAAAGATAAATGCAGCAAACGGAGATTACATTAAGACTGCTGATTTTAGTGCTTCTCCGATTTATGTATATTCCGGAAGTAAAAGAAATTTTGACAAATATCAAGTATCAAATTCAATAGTAGTTAAAACAAAGTCAATTGATAAAGTTGGTTCAATGATTGATACAGCTATTTCATTGGGTGCTACAAATGTTAATAGCTTAACTTTTTCCGTTTCAAATTACGAAGCTCAATGTAATGAATTGTTATCAACTGCAGTAAAAAAAGCTTCAAATAGAGCTAACTCAATTGCAAAAGCTGTCCCGACAACAATTACCGGCGTTCGTACAATGGATGTAAATTGCAGTCCGAATAATAGTGTACGTCCTCAATATCGTTTAATGATGGCAAATAAAATGATGGATTCAGCAGAAGCGGGTTCTTCTTCAACAATTATTGAAAGCGGTGTTGTAAAAATATATGCAAATGTTAATGCTACATTCTTTGTAAAATAGGAACGTAGCCGTTCCATCCGCCACTTTGGGTTATGTATAAGTTTTTTTTATATCTTACCTAAAGAAAGGAGCGTGCCGTTCCATTCGCCGCACAGGCTGTGCATAAACTTATTCGGAAATAACTAAAGAAGGAGTGTGTTGCTCCATTCATATAAAAAAAGTCAAGCTCTTTAAGAGCTTGACTTTTTTATTTTAATTTACGATAAGAAATGATTTAACGCTTCTCCCTGCTCCGTCGCCTACAGAGGTGACTTCGTATTTGTCCAGATAATTCATAGAGGTTGAGCTTCCTCCGTCAAAAGCCATTGCCCTGTCCCAGCCGAGGCTTTTAACATAATCGTGGACTTCATACATATCCATCGGATGTTCGTCCGTGATTATCAAAATATGGGCATCATCGCCTTTTAAGCCTATAATCGTTCTTGCTGTTTTATGCAAAACAGAACAGCTTTCGCGGATAATTTCTCCGTCTTTTTTTACAATAAAAGCTTCTTCTTCAAGTCTTAATTGGGGATAAACAAGAGGCCCGCCCTGTGCCGAAGTTATTATATTGCAGCCGAAATCAACCGAACTTTTATGGGGAACAATTTCATAATGAAATTGTCTGTTGTCGCATTCCACAACCCTGAATTCCGTTCTGTTTAATATTTTATCAAGGTTTTTCATCAAAAACGGGTTTCTTAAAAGATTTTCGTTAACAAGCGGGTCGTCAACTGTATTTCTGTCGCTTACAACATAAGAAATCGATTCTTGATTTTCAGGGTCAAAGTAGCCTGCGTTAACCGTAAGTTTTGCTTTTGCACGTTGATGAATTTCTTTATTGGTAATAAGGCTTTCAGAGCTTATGAATTTAACATGTTTTTTTATTTTCTCGCCTTTTAAAATAATATGGTAAATTCCGTCATTATATGTAATATCAATTGGCGGCACACCTGCTTTGGCCATATTTACAGATATAATTAATGCAAAAAACAAAAATAATATTTTTTTCATATTATAAATCCTTTGATTTGTAAAATGCTATTATTGCGCAAAGAAATGCGAAAGGCGGGAATATTGCAGTTATAAACGGGTGTAATACTCCTTTTTCTGCCAGTAAATCGAAGAATGGCAGAGTGATATAATATAAGAATATGCTGCCTATTGCAATAGTAAACCCGATTAATCTTTGTTCTCTGGGTTTGCTGAATCCCAGTAATGCGCCCATAATAGCAAGAAGTACACATACAAACGGGTGGAAAAATCTTTGCAGATATTTGTTAAACATATACCTGTATTCTTCGTCTAATCCTTCTTTTTTTAGTAACTTTATGTAATTATGCAAATCGCTGTTGGTAATTTCACGTTCTTTTTTTACTGAATACGTCATCAATGTAAAAGCATTTTTAGCGGATTCACCTTCTAAAATATCCATTTTGGGGAATTTTTCTATTTCCGTAAATATTCCGTCATTAGAAATATCATATTTTGTTATGTCGTACAGTTCCCACTTGTCCGGGAAGTTTTTTCCTGTTCTGGCATAGAAGATGTTTTGCAGCTGATGAACATCTGAATAACGTTTTTTTGAAAAATCCAAAACAATTACGTTATACATCGTGTCTTTTGAAAATTTTGACACAACAACTGCTTTTGTGGGGACATTATCTTTATCTTTTTGTGTATAAATATATTGAGTTGAGATGTAACCGCCTTTTAAAGCTCCTGCTTTATTCACAGAATACGGTATAAGTTTATCGCAGGTTACAAAGCAAAGCCACGTTACAATTAAACTTAATGCAAGTACGGGTGCTATAATTCTTTGAAAAGACAAACCGACTGCTCTAAATATTGTAAGTTCAGAATCCTTGCTTAATTTATCAAAAGTAAAGAGAGTGCCGAGAAGCAAACCGACAGGAAACGCTTTTCCGAGGATTTTCGGCAGTTCATAGAATATTACAAGTATTGCCGTTTTTATCCCGTAATCACCTGCGAGCGTTTTTTTAATAGTATTCAAAAGCATCTCAGGAGCAATCCAAACAACCGTAAAAAGTAAAATTGCAACAAAAGTTGCCATCATTACCTGATTAAAAATATATTTGTCATAAATAGTGATTTTTGGAAATAATTTCATTACAGGGCAAAATCCTTTCCTAAGTAGAATTCTTTAGCAACAGGGTCATTTGCGACATCAACACTTTTACCCTGAATTTTAATTTTGCCGTCAAAGATTACGTATGCCCTGTCGGTAATCGAGAGTGTTGCTTTCGGGTTGTGGTCGGTAATCAAAACGCCTAAACCTTTTTCTTTTGAAATTTTTTTGATATTGTCTTTGATATCACCGATTGCGATAGGGTCGATACCTGCGAATGGTTCGTCAAGCAGCATAAAATCAGGACTTGCCGCAAGTGCTCGTGCAATTTCTACCCTTCTTCTTTCTCCGCCTGAAAGTGAAACTGCAGCGTATGAACGTAATTTTAAAATCCCGAATTCTGTCAGAAGTTCTTCCAGCTTTCTTTTTTTCTCGTTGACTGTTAATTTGTCATTCATTTCAAGAACGAGTTTGATATTATCTTCAACAGATAACTTTCTGAAAATAGAAGCCTCCTGCGGAAGGTATCCTATACCAGCTTTAGCACGTTCATTCATAGGCCAGCAGGAAATGTCTTCACCATCAAGAAAAATATGTCCTTTATTTGGTTTTACAAGTCCGACAACCATATAAAATGTTGTAGTTTTACCTGCCCCGTTAGGGCCGAGCAGACAAACAACTTCGCCTTTGTTAATATCGAAAGTTACATCATTTACAACACTTCTGTCGCCGTATATTTTAATCAGATTTTTAGCTTCAATCCTCATTGCATACCCCTTCTATCTATAAGAACATTTTACTTGAAAAATTTTTATATTGCAATTAAATTCATGGTAAACAAGTTTATTTAACCCATTTGAAGCTTTTTACGTAATTTGTTCCGTTGATATCTCCGTTGACATCTACTGCGAAGATTCTGTAAATATTTGTAGCATCTTTGATATTTGGAATTTTACTAATATTTTCCTCTAAGAGTAATTTTTCTGTTGCATTGTTTATTCCTGGGATTGTATTAAATAATGTGTTTAAAGATGCATTTTTTATTTTCCCGAAAACTGTTGTAATGTTTTTTGAAAGACTGCCATATATCTCCATATCGGCAATTGATGTAAGAAGATTATAAGAGCCTGTCATGTACATATTCAAGTCGTGACCGTCAGAATATATATTAATTTTATCGGCTGTACCTTCTGATATATGTATATCTCCTGAAATGCTGTCAAAATCACCGGTTTTCAACGGAGTAATTAAATCAATTAAACTGTTGATAGATAGACCTGTAAAGCCTCCTTTAAGCAAGTTTCCAGCTTTTAAAAGATATTCAAGCGATCCCAGTTTAGGCATTTTACCGTTTGCAATTTTAAATGTGCCGCTGCCTGACAGTGTTTTAAAACATTCTTCTTGCGATTCGCCTGTACAATTCAGATTAAATCCGCCGTCTACAGAGCCATATACCTGACCTTTTAAGTCAAATAAGGCTTCTGACATTATCAGAGCGTTTGCGTTATCTAATTTTATATCAAGGTTTGTTTTATGCGTTTTAAGGTTATGTTTGAAATTTCCATTAACAGAACCTTCTGCAATTTCAAATTTAAAATCTTTTGCATTTGCATTTCCATTTTTATCAAGGGTAAGTTTTGCGCTGAAATTGTCGGCATTGATGTTTCTAACTTTAATTTTATCTGCCTTGATATCGGCTTTGCTAATAATAAGCTGTGTAACGTCAAATGGAGGAAGGTTACCTGTTGTCCCGTAGCTGGGATTTCTTGTTGCTTCCGCTTCAATATCTCTTAATGTATCGGTTATTTTATTTATATTCAAGTCTGCAAGTTTAACTTGTAAATCTTGAACTATATAAGGCGGTGTAAGTTTATTTGCAATTACAGCGTAAAGATAGACATCATTTGTAAGAACAGTTCCTCTACTGTCAATTATTATTTTATCATTTTTAAAATCAAGGTTTATATCTTTAACAGTAGAATCAAAGAATGGAATATCAATACTTGTAATACTCATTTCACCTTTAATTTTCGGGTTAATTGATGTTCCGTTTAGTACAAGGTCTGACGTAAATACTCCCTGTTTCATAAATGGTTTTCGAAAGACAATATTAAATATTTTTGCATCTGTTGGAGATTGTGTTTTTATTCTTAAATTATTAAATCCAACAGTGCTGTCATTAATTAAATTAATTGTTCCCTGAGCGTTAAGCTGAGGAGTTACAAAAGGTTTGTTGTTTTGTGATGAAATAATTTTGTTGTATTGGAGGTTGTTAATTCTTAATTTGTTAGGAGAATATATGCTGTCTATGGTAATTTTAACAGGGTTTTCAGTATTGCCTATGGATGCACCCATATAGTAAAGACTTGAATTATCGGCAATATCAAAGGTTGATTTTGCATTCAGATAATCAAGAGTTCCTTTTAGTTGTGATGTTAAAATTGCATCCCCTTTTAATTTTATAGGGTAAACAGATTTGTTATTGAAAAATTGATCTAAAAATTCTTGAGTCGGTTTTGCATTTAAATAAAGGTTAAGCTGAGGTGCTTTTTGAATGTTTGCAATTTCTCCGTTAACGAAGATTGGCATTTTGCCTAGCAATGCATTAATTTTATTTAGATGCAGAAGATTATTACGCAATAAAATATCGCCGCTGTTTACGGTCAATTTTATACGTTTGGGTTTATATAACAAGCTTATATCATCAAGTTTTGTGTAGGCATTTAAATTATTATTTCTTATTCTTGCTGCGAGATTTATATTTCCGTTTAGGAAATCAATGTCTTTAAGCTGTTTTGCGGTTTCGGGCGGAAGAATAAATTGCAGGGCATTGTCATTGATTAAGTTCAAGTCTAGTGATGATATTTTGCAATTCCCGTTCACAACTCTTTGCGGACTAAACATTTTTGAAATATTTAGTGAAATATTATAAGGGCTTTGTTTAAAAGAACCTTTTAAAATAGGCAGTTTAAATGTTGAGTTGTTAAGTTCAAACGTACTGTTCTCAACGATAATTGCACTTTTAGAAGTTTTGTTGGAATAAATGTTTCCTTTCAGATATAAATTATCGTAATTAATATTTTGAATGCTGCCGTTGTATTTGCCTGTGAAGCTTGTGTTAATTGTTGCAATATCATTTTTGTAAGGAATTTTGAATGTTGGAGGAAGTGTGTTTAGGGCGTCACCGAGATTAAATTTATGTGAAACAGCTCTGGCACTAATGTTATTATCCTTAATTTTTCCGTCAAGATTTATTTGTGATTTATTGAGATTTGATGTGAGTTTAAAATCAGCATCTGTGTTATTAAAATTCACAAGCCCTGACGTTTTTGATATTGCAGCATTTACCCCTTTAAGTTTAATAGTATCCGATAGCAGTTCAATTTTACCTTTCGCAAAAAGGTTTTTATTAAACACAATATCTTTCGGATCTTTTACTTTCCCTGTGAGGTTAATTGTAAGGTTTGCAGGCCCATTCCCGCTTTCAATAGGTTCTAAAAGTTTTTGAATATCTGTGAGCATCGGAGAAGTTTTAATTATTTTAAGCAGCTGACCTAAATTTTGGTTGTTAGTTAGAACGTTAAAATTTAATTCCCCGATTAATGAACAAGTTCCTTTAACGGTAACAGGTTTACCGTTTAATGATGCTGATTGTGTTTGGAAAAACGTATTTTGATTATCAAAATCAAGTGTACCTGATCCGTTTGTCAAAAGCATGTTATGAATATCAAGGAATGAAACTGTTGCATTTTTAAATCTAAACTGTCCCCAGCCGTGAGGGTTTTCTCTTGTCCCTATTACGTGAAGATTTATACCGCCTTTTCCTTTGATATCCATTATCGGAACAGGCCCTATTTCGAAATGCAGTATTTCATGCAGCGGATTTAGAACAATTTGTGCAGTTTTAAGATCAACGTTATCTGTACTTGTTATGTTTAAATCTGCATGTTTTCCGTTATACAGATTTATCGGCCCTGTAACATAAACTGTTTCGGTTCTGCTTGTCGGAACTTTTACATCCAAATCAAGCTTATCTCCTTTAAACATTATTTTTATAATTGCTTTATCTGCGTCGGGAATAGGTTGCACCATATAGGCATTTGCTACAAGAATTTTTCCGTAAATATTCGGAAAATCTGCTTTCCCTTTTATTTCAAGATTGCCTGCTGCATCACCTTTAAATACTGTTTTTTTCAACAGCAGAAGGTCAATATCAGGTGATAAATTCGGATCTCCGGGCAGCAAAGAGATTATATTTTCCGCTTTTGATTTGTTTAAGGTTACATTTAAGTCTAAATCAGGGGTTTTAGAGTTTAATTTTGTTACTTTCCCTGAGGTAAATGCGTTTATGCCGTCCCCTGAAATCCTCATATCATTAATCTCAAGGCCGTTTTTAATTGTGTTTATATCAGTTTTAACTGTCAGTTTACCTTTAGAGTAAATTGATTCTGCGATATCATCTTTATAAATTCCAAGATTGTTAATATAAAGATTAGTTTTTATTTGTTTGTGGTTGTCGGCTGTCGGTTCTGTTTTTGCGGTAAAGTTTATTATCCCTGATAAAGATTTTATTTTGTTTTTTGAAATGGATTTTGCATAAGCCGAAAAATCAGATAAATTCAAGTTTATGATATGTCCTGAAATGTCACACTGATTATCAGTTAATTTGTTTACTGGAAGCTGCAAGTCTACATCAGCTTGCATTAAAGTTTTTCTTTCTCCGGCTTTCATATCGGCGATAGTTGATAAATTCAGGTGTTTATCAGCGGTAAAGTCCTTAACTGTCAAGTATTTGCCGTCAAGATTAATTTGTTTTGACTGGAGTTTATCATCTAAATTTATTCTGTAACCGTCAATATGTGCTGCAGCGTGTTTAAGCTTGAGCGGAGTTTTTACTTGAAAATCAAGCGGGTATTGACCGAGTTTCAGTTTTGAATCTTTGTCAAACACAAAATTTGCGGAAACGGCATTTGATGAAAAATGTTTTATGTCCAATTCTTTAAGTATAAGCGGCAAAAGACGGATATTTAAGTATGGTTTTTCAACATTAAGTGCTTTTGAATTATCATCGTTGAGAATTGTAAAACTGTCTGCTTTAATCCATACGGAAGGAATTAATCCCATTTTTAAAGACGGATTTGTAATTTCTACTTTAAGTCCTGTTTCTTTGAACACAGCGCTTTCTATCAAGTCAGTTCTTTGTGAAATATTCACAATGGCAGGTGTTCCAAAGTAGTAGAGCCCGTACAAAACCGTCAATAAAAATAATGTTATTAAGATTTTAAAATTCCTGCCCATAACCTGATAAGATTATACGATTAAAATGTATAAATTTAAAGGATTTCGGGAAAATGTTACAATGTTAATAATTGTTGGTGCTTAAAATTTTGTTTATGGTTTGTTTGGCGGGTGGAGCGGCACGCTCTTTCTTTAGCCAGTTCTGTATAAATCCATACAAAACCTGATTAGCGGGTGGAGTGGCACGCTCTTTCTTTAGCCAGTTCTGTATAAATCCATACAAAACCTGATTGGTGGGTGGAGTGGCACGCTCCCTAGTAATTTTCGCATAAAATCTGAAAATATGCTTGAGGATGATGGCAGTTTGGACATTTTTTCGGCGCGGATTTCCCGTGGTGAACATAACCGCATTCCCTGCACATCCAGTAAGTTTCTTTTTCTTTTGTAAATACTGTATCATTTTTAATATTTTCAAGCAGTTTTAAATATCTTTGTTCGTGATGTTTTTCTGCTTCAATTACGTGATGAAAAGTGTCTGCAATATCGTCAAAACCTTCAGCGCGGGCTGTTTGTTCTGCATCCGCATAAAGAAAAGACCATTCTTCTTTTTCTCCTGCTGCAGCACTTTCAAGATTTTCTTCCGTTGTACCGAGTTCAAAAGGATATTCTGCATCAACGTGTCCTCTTGTGTCACCGATATATTCGTAAAAAAGTTTCGCATGTTCTTTTTCGTTATCTGCTGTCATGCAAAAAATTTCTGCAATCTGTTCATAACCTTCTTCTTTAGCTTTTTTTGCAAAATATGTATACCTGTTTCTAGCCTGCGATTCCCCTGCGAAAGCATTTATAAGATTTTGCTCTGTTTTTGTTCCTCTAAGTCTTTTGTCTGTCATAATATAACCTCCGATGAATTATTGTAAGAAGTTTTTATATCGGATGATATTACCCGTATTAACTATTAAACAGAGCTAATTATAGCCCCTGAGTCGGATTATATGGAAGGCGAAAAATTTGATAATGGGTTATGTAGAAGTAGGGAATTGAATTATGAATTTGTTAGATTATACTAAAAAATTATCCGAGAAAATTAAGTTTTACGATTCGATTGCGCAAAACACGTTTTTTGGCATCCATACCGCAAACCCGTTTGCAAAAACGATTAATATAACGATAATATGGGTGGAAGATGACTGTAATTACAGGGATTAATAAATTCTTGTACCTGTTTGAGCATCAAAAAAATATAAATCTTTCGGATTTATGCTAAGTTCGAGGCTATTTTCAAGATTATAGTCGGCCGGAAGTTTGGCTGAACATTTTTTCCCGCCAATATTAAAGTAGGCTATTTTTTCGCTTCCTAAAAGCTCTGTAATTTCAATATCAACCCTAAATTTAATTTCGCCGTCACAGACCATTTTTTCGGGACGAATTCCTATTGTAACGTTCTCTTTTGTTTCAAACGGAAAGTCTTTGCAATCAATAAAGTTCATCTGAGGAGAACCCACAAAACCGGCAACAAAAGTATTTGCAGGGTTGTTATAAATTTCTTCAGGGCTTGCTGCCTGTTGTATTACACCTTTATCGAGCACAACAACTCTATCTCCCATTGTCAGGGCTTCTGTTTGATCGTGGGTTACGTAGATAAAAGTTGTTTGCAGTTTTTCGTGTAATTTTTTTATCTCAGAACGCATTTGCACACGTAATTTTGCATCTAAATTTGATAAAGGTTCATCCATTAAAAAAACTTTAGGATTTCTTACAATCGCGCGTCCGAGGGCAACACGTTGTCTTTGCCCGCCTGAAAGTTGCTTGGGTTTTCTGTCTAAGTATTCTCCCAAATCTAAAATTTCAGCGGCTTCCTGAACTTTTTTTTCAATTGTTTTTTTATCAACTTTTCTCATTTTAAGTCCGAAAGCGATATTTTCTCTTACTGTCATGTGGGGATAAAGGGCGTAGCTCTGAAATACAAATGCGATATCTCTATCTTTTGGATGTACGTCGTTAACTTTTTTATCGCCGATAAAAATTTCTCCGCCGGTTATGTTTTCAAGCCCGGCAATCATTCTTAAAAGGGTTGATTTCCCGCATCCCGATGCGCCGACAAGAACAACGAACTCTTTATCTTTAATGTTTAAATCAACGTTATTTATAACTTTTTTTGTGTCATAAATTTTGGTAACGTTTTTTAATGTAACATTACTCATTTTTACCCTCTTTGCTTATATTTCCCGTTCTACAGGTAAAATTATATAGAAAGTCGACCCTTTCATTACTTCTGAATTAACCCATAAAGCTCCGCCCATTCGCTTAAGCATTGTGTAAGAAGTGCCTAGTGTAATTGAACGTAATATGGTTTTCTTGTGAGCTTTGTCAAGTTGCGTGTAAGGTTCAAAAATCCCTTCCAGCTCGGATTCAGCAAGTCCCATACCTGTGTCGCTTATTGCAATTCTTACATAAGAAAAACTGTTAGCGTCATTTAGAATTTTTGCTCCGCATCTTTCGACAGCGTCCATTTCCGGATGGTCAACTTTAATTGTAATCGAACCTACATCAGTTAATTTTATTGATGTTTCAAGTATATTTTGTAAAATAATTTTAACGGAGTTCTCGTCACTGAACACTGCTTTTTTGTTAAATTCTTCAAAGTCGTAGTTAATTGCTAAATTTTTAGTATTTAAAGCGTCTTCATTATTTTTTACAACAGCCTGAATGGTATTAATTAAATCAAAAGTTTGGTTATCACAGTTAAATAAAGAAGATTCAGCCTGTGCAAATTCAATGAATTTTTCCATAAAATGCAACAGTTCTGTAGAATTTTTGTTGATAATTTTTACGTATTTGTTTTGTTTTTCGTTAATTTCACCGCCTAAACCGTCTAAAAGGGCCTGTGAAAATCCGATTATTGACTGAATAGGTGATTTAATCTCATTTGAAAGTTTGACAAACATTACGTTTTTTTCTTTATTCAATCTTCCTGTTCTTTCAGCGATTGCAAGGACGTTTGTCATTGCCGTAACATCTCTTATTGTAATAAAGTACTGTTCAACATACTTTTTTGCATTCATTTCAATAAAAAATTCTTTCCCTTCAATTGTGAATGCTCCAGTTACGACAGAATTTCTCTTAGAATATGATTTTTCTGCGAGAAAAAGTCCGTTTGCAACAATTTCGTCGAAATTTAATCCTTTTAAATCACTTGTTTTTCCTTCAAAAATAATTGCAGCTTTATCATTTGCCCAAACTATCCTGCCGTCCAAATCCACTACAAATACAGCGTCAGGGAGATTTCTGATTACTTCTTTCGGGTTTATGTTACTAAATAAATTAGTAAAATTCATGGTTGCAATACTTTCCTTAATGTTGTATACTTTATATAACCTTTATATACTAAAATTATCTGCGTTGTACTTTTAATATAGCATAAACAGGCTGTAAAGAAAGATTATATATTAATTTTTGTAATTTTTTTTTACCAAACTAGCAAAAAATTTTTTATTCATGTTTTAAAGCAAAAAACGAGAATATAGAGTTATACAAAAAAGTTGCGGCAAAGTGCTGTAACCCCGAAAAAAGAAAGAGGATGTGACTATGAACGAAATTTCAAAAAACGCGCAAGGTCCAAGCATTCCACAACAGGCACAAGCTCAGGTTCAAAAAACTGAACAGGTTAAAGTTGACGCTGTTCAAGATGCACAAGCTGTGCAGCAACCGGAAGTTCAAACAAAAGAAATTAACGAAATTCCTGAAAATCCTGCAGATCGTTCAGCTGTAAAAGTTGATAATCTTGAAAATGATATCAAAGTTTTTGCGGCTAATCCCGAATTGGCTAAACAAGCTCTTGATATTGCAGAATTTGCAGAAAAGAAATATGCTGAAGCAGGGGTTGAACATCCTGAACTTAAAGCTTTAGCAATAAGTAAGGCTTTTGTAGAAGAATTTCAAAAGTAATTTCTAAAATTCGTCATTGCATTATGCAATGACGATGAAAGCAGAAAAATTTTTATTCGTTGTCATTAGTGTTTATGTAATCGACAACTGCTTTTATCCCCAATTTATAGCTGTTTATGCCAAATCCTGATATCTGCCCTACACATACTCCGGCAAGATAGGAGTGGTGTCTGAATTCTTCTCTTTTATAGATATTTGTCATGTGAACTTCAACTGTTGGTACGTTAATCGAAGATATTGCATCTCTGATTGCTATGCTTGTGTGTGTGTATGCTCCTGCATTTATTATGATTCCGTCAAAATTATCTTTTGAAGAATGAATTTTTTCTACAATTTCCCCTTCAAAATTGCTCTGAAAAGTTTCGATATCTATTCCGAGTTCGAATGAAAAAGCATATAATTCTTTTTCTAAATCTTTTAATGTCATGGTTCCGTACTTTTCAGTTTCCCGTAACCCCAGCATATTCATATTAACGCCGTTTATAACAAGTATTTTCATAATTTACCTCTAACCACTATTATAATATAAAATCAAGGAATTGTAAATTTTTATTAAATTTTTGCATCCATGTGTAACAAAAAAAACATGATTGCATTATCATGCATGTACAACTATCCCCAAATCTCCTCCCAAGATTATTGTTCAAAAGTCACGCAGATTGTGTGGCTTTTCTTTTTGAAATATTAAATTTTCTTCGCCCAAATGGTTAGAACGGATTAAGGGTGAGGGGGCAACAAAGATTGTAGGTTTGGCATACCTGCCTAATATTTATATAATCCGTCATTGCGAACGAATGTGAAGCAATCCAGCCTTTTTATTAACTCTTCAGCTGAATGCTTTCGGGCTGATGCTCTTTGAATGACGTAAATGTCATTGCGGATTTATTCCGCAATCTCTATTTGGTACTTCTTTTGGAGTTTATGACAAAGATTGCACAACAAGTGCGCGATGACAGGAGAACTTTCGTGCAAAAACTGAGTGGGGAGTGACTTTGTCACACGCAATCTTTATTTAACGTGTATAATTGACGATTTCAATAACTTCTTTTCTTTTTGCCTTGACTTATCTAAATAAATCGCTACAATATATATTGTAAGACATTTTACGGGGATACGGAATGAGACTTGTTGAAAAGCTTAAAGAGTATGAAAATCAATATATGTTTATCAAATGGGCAACAGGCGGTGAATATGGTAAATTGATATATGCAGGTGAGGACTTCATTGAATTCAATATAATTGATGTTGATACAATGGATTATTCTGAAACTGTTTTGATACACAGTCCCTTAATTTTGGAAGTAGCCATAGGCGGGGCTGATGTTCAGAGGATTGTTGCCGAAGTTTCTTCAAAACTCCCCCTTGAATAATTTATTTACATTTTATCTTTTTGCCCCATTGCAAATCATCACAGTGCAGGTAATCCATGTTCTCATAAGCAAGTATCCAGGCTCCGCAGCTTAAGCCATAGCCAGAGCCTTTTGTTCTATTGCAATTTGTTGCAAAATTCGTTAACTCCCGTTGCGTTCCATAAGGTATTATTTTGTCTTTTTTCACTGAGAATACAAAAAAGTCTTTCCCAAATTGATTGGGTCCTTTGTAATATCCGTTTGTATCTACAAATATTTCTGCACAATTATTGTTCTGTGAGCAGGTTTTGAAATTAGGAGAAACATGAAATATTATGAGGGTTCCGTCTGCTAAAAGCAGATGTTTATAACTGCCTTGATTCGCGTAAGATATATGGGGAGTTCCGTTTAAATATATATAACGGTCGTGTCCTATGCAGCTTTTTATAATTGAGCAATTATCTGCAATTTTAAAATACGGTTTAAAATAGTTATCAGCTAAAATTTGAGATCCGTTTTTAGAATCACCGCCTTCCAAATTCCATTGGTCGACAGTTGTTCCGCTTTCATCTATTGCACTGATAAGTGCCTGACTTAATATGGAGTTAATTTTTTTTAATTTAGCTACTGTTTCTTTTTCTTTATGTTTTTGAATAAGATTTGGCATTGTCATTGAAGCTACTATTCCAATGACACCGAGTGTTATAAGAACTTCTGCAAGTGTAAAACCATATAAACAGCTGCTAATTCCATTAAAAGCCTTAATATGGCTGGTTAAGCTGCTGCGTTTTTCGGGGGGGGGGCAACTCTGAGCTTATTGTGTAATATCATTTTATACCTCCAATTATATATTAAAACTTTTTCTTGCGCCTTCTTCGTGGTAAAAACCGCCGCCGCATATTGTTTCAACAACTTTCAAAACAAATTCGCGCGGTGCATCAACCTGATTAAGATAAAATTCTCGATTAGGAAGGTGACGTATTTTCATAATAGAATTCTGAGTGGATTCAGGCGGAATAAATAGGGATGCAACTTCGTTATCGAGTAGTTTAACCATTTCTTCATCATGGTCTGTAACGTTTTTCATAATTTCGTAGTAGTTGCCTTTTACCGCCATAATTCTGCTTGAAAAAAGATGCTGCCCGTCTTCTCTGTATAGAGCTTGCGGCTGATAATTGCATCTTGTCGTAAAGCTCATTTTGTGCCATAAAATATTTACAATAACAACAGATTTTTGGGGGTCGGTATCTACGTAAATATTTTGGGTTGTCACGTTACGTGATGAAAATGCCTCTTTTAATGTGTCAACTACAATTTGCAAGTTGTCAATCATTCTTGTAAAAATTTCATTGGTATTGACATTTGCGTGCTGATAATCCAAAAACTGCTTATACATGTGAGTTGATACAAGCCCTATTCTTTCTTGTATTAAAGCGGATTTTCTTGCTGATGTTTCAGAATTATCAAAACTTTCAAAATTATTTAACAATTGTTACCTGTCCTTTTATCCACATGTAATAATAAACATGAAATTATGTAAACATTATATGTTTTTTCTTTACAAAGTAGAATACGCAAATGGTAGTATTTATTTATTTTCAGATTTTTTTGCAGATTACAATAATAGGGGAATAGGTTAGGGAAATATTCGGGTAAAGGGCTTTGTATTTGTCGCAAAAGTCTTTAACTTCTTTGAATGTCCAGTGCTGTGCCGTTAGAGAGTTTACGCCGGTATTTTTCATGTGCGCTAGAAGTTCAAGTGGGGTTGTGAAGCTTAAAGTATGTGTAAATTCTTCGAGATAAATTACTTCATAATTTTTTGCAAATATATTTTTGATTTCTTGTAATGATTTATAATCAAGTGTGAGCCCTGTAAGTGCACGTATTTCTTTAAAGTTTTCGGGTGAAAAAGTTGAGAAAGCAAGTATTCCGCCTTTATTAAGTAAGTTTTTATAGACAGAACTTACTTTTTCAAGATCTTTAAACCATTGAAACATTGCATTGGATATTATTAAATCCATTTTTTTAGATGGTTTAATACGTTGGGCATTTCCGCAATAAAATACGGTATCAGGAATAATTTCACTGATATAGGATTTTGATTTTTCGACTAAATCATTTGCCGAATAGGTTTTAAAGTAAAGCTTTTTTATTAATTCTTTCGTTAAAAGTCCTGCACCGCTTCCGAGTTCAAGAATATTATCATAATCGGTTTTTATTTTTGCGGTTTCTTCGACAAGCTTTTCTGCCATAATCTGTTGAACAACGGCATTTTTATTGTATGTATCAAGACTTTTTTCAAACTGATTTTTTATTAATTTAGGGTTTATTTGCATAATAGTTCATTCCAGCTTTTAAAATTATAATAGGGAAAATGTCCGCTTTCAAGTAATGTGTAATCAGCGTTAGTTTCCCAAAAATTTATTTGGTTTTTAGTCGGAATAATTTTATCGTTATTGCTTATGAGAGCTTTGTCATAATATTGTTCATAAGATAAGTTTGTATTTTTAATTCTTTCATATAAAGAATTAAGTTCAGATACGCGGTTTTCAATCGGTCTTTCAACCGCAGAACAATTATAGCGGTTATATTCTTCTGTTTTATCAAAGATATTTAGATAGAATTTCCCTTCAAGTCCTGTTTTTGCATGACGAAGTGTAAGAATAAACGGTTTTAAAGGAATTCCGTAATCTTCGTTTACCGGGAAAGGTGTTCCGTTAACTGCAATTTTTTTTGAAAATTTCGGGAGTTTGTCTTTAAGCAGGTATGCTGAAAAAACGCCCATAGACCAGCTTATCAGGTAATATGTTTCATAATTCGGAAGTTCAGGTAATTCTAAATTGTTATAATCATAAAACATTAATACGTCAAAATTATCGCATTTAAGGAATTCAAACGGTTTGTAATCAAAACTCCAGCCTGCAAAAAATATTATCAGTTTTTTATTATTTTGTTTGTTTAGCCAGTGATATTGCATTGAATAATTCCTTTTCTGTTATTTCTGTTGTAAGCGATAATCTTAATCTTGATGTCCCTTCCGGTACGGTCGGCGGTCTTATCGGAAGTGTAAAATAGCCGTTATTAAACAGGATATCACAAGTATCAATTGTTTCTTTGTTTCCGCCTATTACAACAGGTATAATATGGCTGTTGCTCCCTGCTTTTTTGCCTGTTTCAAGCATTTTCATACGCTTTTCAAACGTTTGCGGGAGTTTATTTTCGATAATCCATTTTGAAAACGCGATATTTATAGGTGGTAATGCTGTGGAAAAAATAAATGAACGTGCTTTGTTTGTTAAATAGTCAATAAGAGTTTTGTTCCCTGTTGCAAAAGCTCCCATTGAGCCTATAGCTTTGCCGAAAGTACCTATAATTAAGTCTACTTTATCGGTAATGCCCAGAGTTTCGGCTACGCCCAGTCCTTTTTCTCCGAAAACTCCGAATGCGTGTGCTTCATCAAGAATTAAAATGCAATTATATTTTTCTTTTAATTCTACCAGTTTGTTTAAATCGGCTATATCTCCATCCATTGAAAATACGCTTTCTGATACAATTACAGCGTTTTTAAAATTATTTCTTTCGCGAATAAGAAGTTTTTCAAGAGCTTCCATATTGTTATGCGGATATCTGAAAAATTTCCCTTGCGAAAGTTGCATTCCGTCAATAATGCTGGCATGGTTGAGTTTGTCAGAGAAAATTACATCGCAGTTTCCTGCAATTGAACTGTTGATTCCGACGTTTGCATGATAGCCGCTGTTAAAAAGAAGAGTGCGTTCTTTGTTAAACATTTTTGATATTAAATTTTCAAGTTCGCTATACACAGGTAATGTTCCTGTAAGAAGTCTTGCAGATGCACTTCCGAAAGAATAGTTTCCTTTTGCAAAGTTTATAAATTCTTCCGTAATAGCTTTATTATCTGCAAATCCAAGATAGTTATTTGATGATAAATTAATAAGCTTTTTCCCGCTTATGTAAATATATTTTTCGTCTTTATTATCAAAATTTTTTATGTATCTGAAGTGAGATTGCTCTTTCAAATTTTCTAATAGTGTGTTGTAATTTTCAAACATATCTGTAATGTATGATAAAAACCGCATAATGTCCATATTAAATTCTCTTTTGATAGTAATTCTTAAGTTTTAATTTATCTTTATAAACATGTTAGTTTTTTATGTATATTGGGTATATAACTAATATATGTATTGTTAAAAAAAGGAGAAGTCTTTTATCTGCAGGTAAAAGGCGAGATGGTCTAATGAATTACAGTAGAATATTAAAAAAACGATCGGGGTTGACAATGTCAGAAGTATTATTTACTCTGGCAATTATTGGTGTAATAGCATCTTTAACTCTATTTGGTCTTGTTGCAAAAATTGGTGATACAAAAAACATGGCAGCATTGAAAAAATTTTATACATCAATTAATCAGGTAACTATGTTTGTAATTCTAGACAGATCTTCGCCGAATTATTGGGGACTTGATCAGTATTCTCAGGATTCATCCGCTTTAGCTTTTTCATATTACAGACCATATTTTAAAGTTGTAAGAGAATGTTCAAATACAACAGGATGCTGGCAGTATCCTACAAAATTTCTTAGCGGTAAGGTATATTTGAAAAGAGCACAAATGTACCAATATATGTTTACACTTGTTGACGGGATGAATGTAATTATGAATGTATATCCTAGAGATATTGTCAGATCTGAATTCGGTGTAAATGTTGAGGAAGATTCTGTTGTTTTTATTATTGATGTAAACGGGAATACTTCTCCAAATCAGATGGGACGTGACATATTTGCCTTTGTGCTTAATGACAGCGAAATTGTTCCAAGCGGTATTGATAACTCATATAACTGTAATAAAGCTGCATCAGGGCTTACTTGTACGGCAAGAGTTATCAATGACGGCTGGAAAATAACATATTACTAAGTTTCAGCTCCTTTCATCTTTCATAATAAAAGACCGAACTGAATGCGGTCTTTTCTTTTGTTTGTAAAAAAGCCTCTTTTAATTTCAAAGAGGCTTTTTTGTATTAATCTTTTGCTCTCATTGTTGGGAAAGCTATTACATCTCTTATTGATGGAGAATCGGTTAACAGCATTACCAGTCTGTCAATTCCCATTCCCATTCCGCCGGTAGGCGGCATTCCGTATTCAAGAGCATTGATAAAGTCTTCATCAATTTCCATAGCTTCTTCATCACCTGCAGCTTTTGCCTGTGCCTGAGCTTCAAATCTCATTCTTTGGTCAATAGGATCTGTCAGTTCTGAAAAAGCGTTAGCTATTTCCCAGCCGTTAACTCTTGTTTCAAAACGTTCGGTTAATCTGTCATTATCCCTGTGAACTTTTGCAAGAGGTGAGATTTCTCTCGGGTAATCTATAATATGGCATGGTTGGATAAGACCCGGCTCGATTTTTTCTTCAAATACAGCTTCTACTACCTGTCCCCAGTTCATGGAGTCATCCACCGCAACATTCAAACTTTTTGCAGTTTCAATTGCCTGTTTTGCACTGTAAATTTCCATAAAGTCAACACCTGTAGCTTCTTTAATAGAGCCAAGCATAGTTTTTCTGTCCCATGGCGGTGTTAAATCGATTTCATGCTCGCCGTATTTAATTTTCATTGTTCCAAGAACTTCTTGCGCAACGTAAGCAACCATATTTTCTGTTAAGGTCATCATATCGTTATAATCTGCGTATGCCTGATACAATTCAATCATTGTAAATTCAGGGTTGTGGCGCGTATCAATACCTTCGTTTCTGAAACATTTTCCGATTTCAAAAACACGTTCTGAAATCCCGCCGACAATTAATCTTTTCAGATATAATTCAAGTGCAATTCTTAATGTCAAATCCATTTCCAACGCGTTATGGTGTGTGTTAAATGGTCTTGCATTAGCACCTGAAGCCATTGTTTGTAATATCGGTGTTTCAACTTCAATGTAACCTTCTTTAGCAAGATATTCTCGAATTTTTTGTATGATTAAGCTTCTTTTTCTGAATGTATTTCTGCTTTCTTCGTTTACAATTAAATCAACGTATCTTTGACGATATTTAAGTTCAACATCGGTAAGTCCGTGATAATGGGACAATTCTTCCATTTTTTCTTTGCTGATTTGTTTGTTAGGTAAAGGCAGAAGTGCTTTTGATAACAATTTTAGAGAAGTTGATTTGATAGACAATTCACCTCTCGGAGTTCTTCTGATAGTGCCTGTAAAACCTACTATATCGCCGATATCAACAAGTTTTAATATTTTCATCTGATCTTCAGATAAATTTTCTTTATGAGAGAAAATTTGAATTTTACCTGAAGCGTCCATTAAATCAATAAACATACCTGTATTACGGATTGCCATAACACGTCCTGCTACAGAATATGTATCTTCTGTTTCAACTCCTGCTTCAAGGTCTTTGTATTTGTCCTGCAAGAATGCAGCATCAGCGTCTTTATCGAAAGAATAAGGATATGGATTTACGCCTTTGTCTGCTAAGTCTGCAAGTTTTTGAATTCTTGTTTGTCTTATTTGTTCTTTTGTAGAACTCGGTTCATGTGTTTGTTGTGCCATTTTATACTTCCTTTTCAGTTGTAAAGTTCATATACAAAGATTTTAACACAAACATATAAGTGTACAAATACGGAACATATTAATAATTGTAAATATATATTATATATATGTTAAAGATATCTAATTTTGTGGAATACATTAAATATAAACCATTTTCTTTTTCTTTATTTTCTCCTACACACATATAACCTTTTACCAAATATGAGATTGGCCGTTAATAGCGGCTATTTTTATGTAACAGTTTAATAATACAAAAAATTAAAAAGTATAAAATCCGCAGGCAAAGTCATAGTCGCGGTTTGCAGGCAGACACAAAAACTCCGTTTATCATTGTGCCTGCCTGATGATTTAGTACATTCCTATAATATTTCTTACTTCATTTAAAATTTTACGAGCTTCAACGCGGGCTTTTTCTGAGCCCTCCTGAATAATTTTTTGAACTTCTTCGGGATGAGCTTCATAGTAACGGCGTTTATCTCTTATTGGAGCAAATTTTTCGTTAATTAATGCCCCGAGCTGTCTTTTACAATCGGCACATCCGCGCTGGCCTTTTTCACATTCGCATTTTACTGTTTCAATTTGTTCATTGTTGCCGAATATTTGCCAGTATTTAAATGCAACTTCGCAATCTGCCGGATGTCCCGGGTCATCTTTTCTCATTCTGCTTCTATCTGTAATAGCGCTCATTATTTTTTTAGCAGTAACTTCTTCTGTGTCTGATATTTTTATATCATTTTGGAAAGATTTACCCATTTTATTACCGTCGAGGCCGCAAATTAGCGAGCAGTGGTTGAGAAGCGGTTTAGGCTCTTTGAAAAATTCTGTTTTATATATATTATTAAATCGTCTTGCAATATCTCTTGTAATCTCAATATGTGCAACCTGGTCAATGCCGACGGGGACGGCTGTTGCGTTGAACATCATTATATCTGCACTCATTAAAACAGGATAACCCATAAGACCGTAGCTTATTTGAGAATTTGCACCATCTTTTGTGCGAAGAATTTTTGCCATATCTTTTAAGGTCGGGTCGCGTTCTACCCAGTTTTGCGGTGTTACCATGCTAAGGTAAATATTTAATTCCGCAATTTCAGGAACTAAAGATTGTACATAGATAGTTGAAACACTCGGATCAATTCCGCACGCAAGCCAGTCTATTACTACATCTTTTACGTCCTGCTTCAAATTTTCGGTTTTATCGTATTTTGTAGTAAGCGCGTGCCAGTCAGCTACAAAGAAATAACTTTCATATTCATGCTGTAATTTAACCCAGTTTTGTATTACGCCTAGATAATGACCTAAGTGTAATTTCCCTGTTGATCTCATTCCTGATACGATTCTTTCTTTCATAGCTTGCCCTTTCTTTTCCTTGTATATTATAGCAAAAAGAAGAAGAAAAATAGAAAAAAGAATAATTATTCTTTTTATTTATACATAATAAATATTATCGATACATAAAAATAAAAATTATAAATTATAATGTCCTGCGCGGACGGCGGGAACTTTGTGTGGACAAAGTTCCACAAAGCCAGCGGCACGCTTCACTTCATTAATAATTATAAAAATCTCAGCCTATAGGCGTGTAAACTCGTTTCACTCAAACAATACACGCCTTTGTTGTCTGCTTCGATTATAATTATTATTCGTTTCGCTATCGCCGCCTTATTCTAATATTTCGGCAATTAACGAAGTGAACAATCAATGTTTGCGAAACAACAACAAGATGAGCATTGTTTGAGCGGTAGCGAGTTCGCTCATCTTTAGTTGAGCAATTACAATTGATTAGTGAACGTAGTGACTGCCGAGAATTTCTTTGCGGTACTTTCTTGTCGGTACAAGAAAGTACCTTATTGCTGATTTATGAATAACAATAGATTCTGAAACAAGTTCAGAATGACGATACAATATTGAGCAAAGTAATAAAAGAAAAGAATAGATGAAAGTAAAATAATATTTATTATGAAAATAAAAAAAGATGGTTTTATTACCATCTTTTTGCTATTCCTTTTTCCTAATTTCCTATTGATTATCTAACGACTTGTGATACAAAGTTTACTGCTTCAAAAAATGAATCTTTTACAAATTCTTTTGCCAGTGTTGAGATTGGTCTGTTTTCGATTACATCAAATACGTAATAAATCGGATCTTTTGAGTTATTAAAACGCATTCTTCTATCTTTTTGTGCAAGATAATTGTAATCTTCTATATTAAATTCCGGATTTTCGGCTGATTGCTTTCTTTTTCTTAACAGTGAACCGAATTGACCGTTTCCGCTTGTATTATTATTTGATTCTGCTGCTGTCGGTAACATTTTCTTTTTTCTCTCTTTATTTATCTCTTACATATATATAAAGTATAGCCTTCAAAAAAAATTGCTTTTTTTGAAGGCTTATTGTTAACATTTGTTAATGATGTTTTTATTCTCCCAATTCAATGATGTCACTTGAATTTACGGTTAAATTTTTTCCTATAGCTTTTTCAAGAGATGCTTTTGCCGAACTGTACTGGTATAGGGCATTATAGTAGTTCAATTGAGCTTGTTGATAGTTAATTTGAGCATCTTTAAGTTCTGTCGGATTAGCTTCTCCTACACGGTATCTGCCGTATGAAAGCTCATAGTTTTCTTTTGCCTGCTTAACTCCAAGCATTGCAACCGGCATTTGATTTTTCTTTTCTTCAAGCAGCAGGTAAGCGTTTTGAATTTCCAGATAAATTTGGTTTTGCGTATTTTTTGCATTGGCAATTTCTTTGTCATACAAATATCTTGCTTCTTGAATTTCATTTTTAATCAACATTCCGTTTACAGTCGGGAAATTTAAATATCCACCGATGTTATAACCGTGGTTAGAAGTCCAGCTTTTACCCCCTAACTGGAATTGACCTTCAATAGATAATGTCGGGAAATATGATTTTTTTACAAGTTTTAATGTTTGATTTGCACTTTCAACTTTGAGTTCGGCAAGTTTAAGTTCGGGTCTTGCATCTCTTGCAATTTCTACTGATTTGTTAAATGTAATGTCTACCGGCTGGTATTTTAGACGTTCCTGCACGTTATACTGATCAATGAACGGAACTCCCATTACATTATTCAATCTTGCTACAGCAAGGTTAACGGCATTATCAGCCTGAATAAGCTGCAATTTGGCATTGCTGAGATTAACTTCGGCTATCGTAACATCTACTTTAGGGTTCATTCCGATTTCGTAGAATGCTTTTGCTTGATTGTAAAACATTTCAAATTTATTAACTGTATCTTCAGCTACTCTTTTGTTTTCAAATGCGAAGAGCAAGTTGTAGTATGCATCTTTTGTTTGAAAGATTACGTTATTAATAGTAGCACCAAGGGTTGTTTTATAAGCTTCATAATCAAGTCGTTTTATTGTTGCCTGATTTTGGGTTACGCCGAAATCATATAACATCTGCTGGAGTGTAACCTGTCCGAGTATATAATAGTTAAATGTAAGGTTTCTGCCCAATGCATCCGATAATTGTAATTGGCGGATTCTTGTATATCCTGTCTGCCAGCTTAATTGAGGAAAGTAATTTGACCAAACCTGCTTAATTCTTGAATCCGATGCCAAAATATCATGAAATGCCGCGTTTATTTGAGGATTATTCCCAAGCGCAAGTTCAATACATTTATCAAGGGTCATGTCAATATTTTTTTCAACTGATCCTTCTATTATAAAATCGGCTTTATCAGTTTTTTTAGGAAGAACAGCTTCTGCAGCGGGGTATTCTTTTTCGTTAACTTCGTTGCCTATGTCCTGACAAAATGAATACGGGGCTGTAAATCCTGTTATTAAGCATAATAATATTATTTTCTTTAACATTTAATTATCCTTTTTCTTAAAGTTTTTTGCTTTTTTAGCGGTATATACTTTGAAGTCTTCTACAAGAACGAAAAACGCCGGAACTAAGAATGTTCCGATAAAAGCAACTGCCATCATTCCCCCGAACACAGTCATTCCTACTGAGTTTCGGCTTGCCGCTCCTGCTCCTTTTGCAAATACAAGAGGTAAAAGCCCGAGGATAAAAGCTATGTTTGTCATCATTACAGCTCTGAATCTTAATTTTGCAGCCTGTAATGCGGCTTCCTTAATCCCCATACCCGATTGGTGTGCGTCTTTTGCAAATTCAATGATTAAAATAGCTTGCTTAGTAGACAAACCAATTAACATAACAAGTCCGATTTGTGAATAAAGATCCAGTGTATACCCTGAAACATACTGGAAGAATAACGCTCCTACCAATGCTACAGGAGAGATTAAAAGTACCGCGATTGGCAGCATCCAGCTTTCATACAAGCCTACAAGGAACAGGTATATGAAAACAAGTGACATTGCAAGAATAGGGCCTATTTGTCCGCTTGATTCTTTTTCCTGCAGAGAACTTCCTGACCAGGCAAAGCCCATATCTTTCGGAAGAATTTCTGCCGAAAGATTTTCCATAGTACTCATAGCCTGTCCTGAACTTACTCCGTTACGAGCTTGACCGTTTATTAAAATTGAAGGGTACATGTTAAATCTTGTTAAGCTGTATGGTCCGACAATATTGCTTACAGAAACCAAAGCTGATAAAGGAACCATAGTGCCTGTTTGGTTTTTGACATATATTTTATCAATATCCGCCGGTTTTTCTCTGAATTGGGAATCTGCCTGCAAATATACACGATATACTCGTCCGTATTTGTTAAAGTCATTGACGTAAGATTTCCCGAAATAACCTGACAGTGCGCTGTAAATTTCTGAAATATTAACGCCTTGAGCAAGTGCTTTATCTTCATTTACTTTTATAAGCAATTGCGGTAAGTCAGCTGTGAAAGATGTATAAACCATTTGGAAATCAGGACTTTTATTTGCTTCTCCGATAAGTTTTTGCGCTTCCTGATAAAGTTCCTGCGGAGTTCTGTCGCCTTTGTCCAGCAGCTGGTATTCAAAACCGCCGAACATACCCAAACCTGAGATTGAAGGCGGAGAGAACGATGCTACCGTTGCTGACGGGTAATTTGCAAATTCTTTTTTAATTTTGCCTAAAATACTTTGCATTGATTGGTCTTTGCTTTTACGTTCAGACCAATTTTTTAATTGAGCGACTATAAGTGCGGTGTTTTCACCTGAGAAACCTACAAGGTTAATTGTTGTTTCAACACCGTCTATATTAAGAATTCTGTTTTCAACTTCTGTTGCAACCATTTCTGTTCTGGAGGCTGAAGAACCGTCGGGAAGTTGGATTTGTGTAAATACTGCACCTTTATCCTCGGTTGGCAAAAAGCCTTTCGGAATAAGATAAAACATTGCGACTGTGAACAGCATAATTCCGGTGAAAAGGCTTATTGTAAGTTTTGGTGAATTAATAAAGATTTTTACGCCTTCAAGGTATTTATCTCTAATGCTGTTGAACCAGTTATCAAATTTTTGTATAAATTCAAAATCAGCTTTTTCTTCGCCTGATTTCAAAATCATTGCACAAAGTGCGGGTGCAAGAGTTAAAGCGACCAATGTTGATAAACCTATTGAAGAAGCTATGCACAGCGCAAACTGTCTGAACATTTGTCCCGTAATCCCTGACATAAACGATACGGGAACAAATACTGCCATCAATACAAGTGATGTAGCAAGTACTGCGCCGAAAACTTCTTTCATTGTAATTTCAGTTGCATCAACGGGATTTTTACCTTCTTGGATGTGTCTTTGGGTATTTTCAAGTACAACGATAGCATCGTCTACTACCAGCCCTACGGCAAGAACAAGCCCGAAAAGGATTAGCAGGTTTATGGAAAATCCGAGTATGTTCATAAATATAAATACACCGATTAAAGAAACGGGAATTGCGCAGAAAGGAATAAGTGCCGCTCTGCCGCTGCCGAGAAACATGTAAGTTACAATACCTACAAGAACGATAGCAAGCCCGATTGCGTTAATAACTTCTTTAATAGATTCTCTTACAAATTCTGTTTCATCACGTTGAATTTTGTACTCAATACCTTGGGGGAAGCTCTTGCTGAGTTCTTTCATTTTTGCACTGATTTTGTTTGAAAGGTCAATAGCGTTGGCTTCTGGAAGCTGGCTTATTGAAATAATTGCAGAATCTTTTCCGCCTATACGTGAGAAAAATGAATAACTTTCAGCTCCGAGTTCAACTCTTGCGATATCTTTAAGTTTAATTTGAGAACCGTCAGGTTTTGAGCGGATAATGATATCTTCAAATTCTGAAACTTCTTTTAATCTTCCTTTAGTTCTCATAGTGAGCTTAATCATCTGCTTGTTTTTCATCGGTTCAACCCCGAGGTCGCCCGCGGGAACTTGTGTGTTTTGGGATTGAATTGCAGTGTTAACTTCAGAAACGGAAACTCCGAGGTTTGCCATTTTTGTAGCATCAAGCCAAATTCTCATAGAGTAATCGGAAGATCCGAATACGGAAACTTTACCAACCCCCTTAATACGTGCGAGTTCATCCTTAATATATATAGATGCATAGTTTGCGATGTATAAAGAGTCATAAGTGTGCGTCGGCGAATTTACGGAAATCATCATAATCCCCGGCCCGCCTGTTGATTTTTTTACTGACAGGCCGTATCTTCTAACCTCTTCCGGCAGACGCGGAGTAACCAGCTGCAGTTGGTTTTGTACGTTTACAACAGCCATATCGGGATCTGAACCGATTTTAAAATATAATGTAAGCTGATATTGTCCGTTTTGAGATGTAGAAGACATATAAATCATATCTTCAACCCCGTTTAGCTGTGCTTCAACCGGAGCAGCAATCGTATCTTCAACAACATCTGAGCTTGCACCTGCATAAGTTGCCGTTACAACAACCTGCGGCGGTGTGATAGAAGGATATTCTTCCAAAGGAAGTGCCGTAATCATCAACATTCCCGCAAGCATTATTGCAAGTGATATTACTATCGCCAGTTTGGGGCGTTTTATAAATAAATTGCCTTGTTTTTCGTTTTCCATTATATCCCTTTAATATTATTTCTTTTTGTTTTCTGTAACCTGTTCTTTTTTAATTTTCTGCATTTCTTCTTCAGAAACGATTTTAATCGGTTTACCGGGGGTAACTTTTTGCAAGCCTTCTGTGACAATTCTGTCGCCTTTTTTCAGCCCTTCATTGATAATCCAGTTATGACCGTTTTGTTCTCCTGTTTTTATGTAAGTAAGCTGAGGAATGTCATTTTCATCAAGCTTGTAAACATATTTCCCTGCCTGATTTTCAAGTACTGCAGTAACCGGAGCAACGGGCACATCTACAGGGTTATTGGAATATAATTTAACTGTGACGAATTCCCCGTGTATAAGCTGATTATCAGGGTTTTGGAAAGTCGCTCTCATTGTAACAGTACCTGTAGACTGGTCTACTTTATTGTCTTGGAAATCTTGTACGCCCATAAGTGAATATTTTGAACCGCCGGAAAGAAGCAGTTCAACTTTTCTGTTTTTATTATTTGCTTTATCGGCATTAGAAAGTGCCTGAAAATCGTTTGAGTCAATCGGGAAAGTTACGTATATCGGATTTGTACTGTTAATTGTTGTCAAAGCACCTGATGTAGGAGAAACATAGTTTCCGACAGTAACGTTAATTATGCCTACTTTACCGTCAACGGGTGATTTTACATGGGTATAACCCAAATTTCTGTTGGCGTCGTTGTAAGAGGCCTGTGCAGATGCCAGCTGTGCCTTTAATGCATCTCTTTGAGATAAAAGCTGATCGTATTGAGCTTTTGCAATATAATCTTTCTTTACAAGTTCAGCTGCACGCGCAAGTTGCTTTTCCGCATAAGTAAGCTGTGCATTAAGGTTTTTTACGTTTGCCCCTGCAACATTAGCAGCATTTGCGTATTCTGTCGGTTCGATTAAAAATAGAACCTGCCCTGCTTTTACATAATCACCTTCATTAAAGTAGCTTTTCTGCAAATAGCCTGAAATACGCGCTAAAACGTCAACTCTGTATTTTGACACAACTCTCCCAGGAGCTTCAAAATTTCTTATTACACTTTGGTTTTCAATTTCTTGAACAGTTACTGACGGTGCAGGTTTATTTTTCATAGCTTTTCCCTGCATAAAGTTTGAAAATATTGAAAATCCGTACCTTATTAATATTGCGGCAATAATTACCGACAAAAATATTATTATATTTTTTTTCATTATCTCTCCCTGTCTGATTTGCTGGTAAATGGTTGTTGTGTTGCTTTTGCAACACATTTATTTTACTATTAAACATGAACCTGTGTCAATAAAAATATTATAAAATCCCCCGAATGTTTATATCCTTTATTTTCGGTTTTTCTGTATGGCAGAGATAATTTCTTTAATCAGGTGTAACTCTTGAACAGTAGAGGTTTGGATAAGGTTATATATTTCTTTTCGCAAGTTGTCGTTTGTCTCAGCTGTAATATTAAAGAATTCATTGATATTTATATCAAGTATTTCTGCGATTTTGATAAAAGTTTCTATTGAAGGAAACGAATTTCCGTTTTCAATAGTGCACATGTGGCGCGGAGAAATGTCAATTTTTTCGGACAGTTCTTCCTGTGAAAATCCTTTTTCTATACGGATTTGCCTTATTTTTTTGCCAATGATTTCTTTATCTAGTTTCATTCTAAACCTCTACTAAAATATATAGATAAGTTTAAAATGATATAATGATATTAATATCAATAATCTTGACAAATTGATATACATATCGTATAATAATCATGTATACAATTTATGAAAGGTGGAAATGATTATGAGATTATCAAACATGAGAGACGGCTTTACTTTAGCTGAAGTTTTGATTACGCTGGGTATTATCGGGGTTGTAGCTGCAATGACTATGCCTACATTGATGAATTCAACTCAAGGAGCGCAATACAAAGCGGCTTACAAAAAAGCTTTATCGGCAATATCACAGGCTGTGACACTTAATGTGGCATTGGATGACTGGAATTTGGCAGATTCTACTGTTGCAAGTACTTGTGCTTATCCTTCAAATTCTATAGCTGCTCTGTTTAATTCAAGAATGAATATTGTCAGATGTGAATCCGGAGCATTTAACGGTTCAGACGGAAAAACTTATTATGCAGTATCCGGAACTGCAGGTGGTGTTGGAGGAACTGCACAAACTACTACAGGAACAGCAGATAATATTACACTGTTTTTTAATGATGGTATTATGTTTACATTTCCTGCAAGCGCGAAAGAGTGTACTAAAGATGACACAAAATCTGGTAATTCTTGTTTTGGTTTCATAGATGTGAACGGGGTTAAGGCTCCTAACAAATTTGTAAAATGTGATAATTCAGGTGCTGCAGGTGATAATTGTCAATCAAAAAGTCCTACTGATGTTTATCCTGTAGTATTTTATGATCAGACAATCCTGCCAAGTTCTGTTGCGGCAAGAGCTGTATTGTATGCTAAATAATTAACAGTTTTATAAATCGAATCTTTTTGTAGACCGGAAAATCTTTTCACGCCGGTCTTTTTTTTGTTTTCTCCCTAAGATGGGAGAAGGTGTCACGAAGTGACGGATGAGGGTGATTATGATAATATACAAATATGCACTCCAAAAAAGCTAGAAATTTAAGAAAAAATATGACCGAATTTGAGCAAAAACTTTGGCAATATTTACGTGACAGAAGATTTTGTAATGCAAAATTCAGAAGGCAAGTACCAATGCAAAATTATATTGCTGATTTTATTTGCTATGAGAAGCGTATTGTAATAGAGCTTGACGGCTCAGGTCATCTTGAACAAAAACAATATGAGAATGACAGAAAGCGAGATGATTTTTTTATACAACAGGGTTATACAGTTTTAAGATTTTATAATAATGAATTGAGTAATAATTTTGAAGGAGTAATGGATACTATATATAAAGCTGTAAATTGTTCCCCCTCACCCTTAATCCCTCTCCCACAAGGGGCGAAGGAAAAGAATCCCAACTAAAAATCAAACCCCCAGAACTAAATTCAGGTCGACACAGTTTATAACTTTGATACTATGTTATTCCCCTTTACCCTTAATCTCCCTTCCACAAGGGGCGAGGGGTACTTACTTAGCTTTTAAAAATTCCAACACTTTCCTTAAAGCTCTGCCGCGATGCGAAATATTATTTTTTTCATCTTCAGACATTTCAGCCATTGTTTTTAAATTGTCAGTCGTTACGTTCCCGTTTTTTGTTTCTTCTACAAGGAAAACAGGATCATAACCAAAACCGTTTACTCCTGATTGTTTTTTTGCAATCTTCCCGTGGCATTCTCCACGTGTTTGAAACAGAATATCTCCATTGGAATCAACTAATGTCATAGCACATACAAATTTAGCATTGCGATTATCAAAACCTTCAAGTGCTGCGATAAGCTTATCAATCCGTGCCTGCGGTGTTTGGGCATATCTTGCGGAATGAATTCCGGGTGCTCCGTCAAGAGCTTCAACACATAAGCCAGAATCATCTGCAAGTGATATCATTTTGCTTACGCGTGCCGCTTCTTTAGCTTTAATATATGAATTTTCTTCAAAAGTTTCACCGTTTTCAACAGGGTTAAAACCGTCAGACGGTAAAATAAATTCAATCTCTGTATTACAGGCTATTTCCTGTATTTCTTTTAATTTATGCGCGTTGCCCGTTGCAAAAACTATTTTCATTTTACTATTTCCCAAATCTTCTCTGTCTGTTTTTGAATTCCTCAACCGCTTGCGCAAGCGAGTTTCTGTCAAATTCAGGCCAATACTCTTTTTTTACAAGAATTTCCGAATATGCAATCTGCCATAAAAGATAATTTGAAATCCTTTTCTCGCCGCCTGTTCTGATTAGCAAATCAGGGTCAGGAATATTGCTTGTGTAAAGATTTTTTGAAATTGTTTCTTCAGTAATTTCATCGGGTGAGTAGCCTTTGGCAACAATAGATTTAACAGCGTGAACAATTTCGTCTCTCGAACCGTAATTAAATGCAATTTGCAAGTGTACTCCCGTATTATTTTTTGTAGTTTCTACAGAATTGTTTAGTATTTTTTGTAATTTATCGCTTAATTTTGTTGTGTCGCCTATAAATGAAATTACAACCCCTTCCGAATGCATTTCGGCAAGTTCATTTGTAAGAGTGATCGCAAGAAGCTCCATTAAAAAATCGACTTCTTCCTTCTTTCTGTTCCAGTTTTCTGTCGAAAATGCGTATACAGTAAGATATTTTATCCCGAAATCTTTGCAGGCTCTGAGAGTTGCTTTTAAAGCATCAACTCCTTTTTTGTGCCCGACTGCAGACGGTAAATTTTTCTCTTTTGCCCAGCGGCGGTTGCCGTCCATAATCACTGCAATATGTTTCAGATTCGTTTCTTTTACAATTTCAGCCGTAGTTAAATCTTTTTCCTGAGTTTTCATAACTCCAATTATATTGCAAATATGTAAAATATCAACAAATCTATTTGTAAAAATATTTGTTTGTGTGATAATTTTTATTGAGGCTAAAAATATAATAGCGATGTACACAATATAAAAAAGGAAAACAAAAAATGGCAAGAAAAACTCCATTAGAAAAAATCAGAAACATTGGTATTGCCGCTCACATCGACGCTGGTAAAACCACTACTACTGAACGTATCTTGTTTTACACAGGTAAAACTCATAAAATCGGAGAAACTCACGACGGTGCTGCCGTAACAGATTTTATGGAACAAGAAAAAGAACGTGGTATTACAATTCAATCAGCTGCTGTTACTGCTGAATGGAAAGGACACCAAATTAACATTATTGATACCCCGGGTCACGTTGACTTCACAATCGAAGTTGAACGTTCTTTACGTGTATTAGACGGCGTTGTTGCTGTATTCTGTGCAGTAGGCGGTGTTCAATCTCAATCAGAAACAGTTTGGAGACAGGCTAACAGATATGAAGTACCTCGTATGGTATTCGTTAACAAAATGGATAGAACAGGTGCTGATTTCTACAGAGTTGTTGATCAAATTAAAAACAGATTAGGTGCTAATGCTGTACCTATCCAGCTGCCAATTGGTGCTGAAGATAAATTTAACGGTCTTGTTGACTTGATGACAATGAAAGCTGAAATTTATACTAATGACCTTGGTACTGATATTAAAGAAGAAGAAATTCCTGCTGATTTAGCTGAAAAAGCAAAAGAATACAGAGAAGCTATGGTTGAAGCCATTGCTTCTGAAGATGATGCTTTAATGGAAAAATTCTTTGAAGATCCTGATTCAATCACTGTTGATGAATTAAGAGCCGGTTTGAGAAAAGCAGTATGTGAAAACAAAATCGTTCCTGTATGCTGTGGTACAGCTTTCAAAAACAAAGGTGTTCAACTTTTATTAAACAACGTTGTTTACTATATGCCATCACCTGTTGATGTTAAAGCTATTGAAGGTGAACTTGAAGACGGTACTAAAACAGAAAGACATTCTTCTGACTCAGAGCCGTTCTCAGCTTTGGCATTTAAAGTTATGACTGACCCTTATGTAGGTCGTTTGACTTTCTTAAGAGTATACTCAGGCGTAATTACTTCAGGTTCTTATGTTCTTAATGCTACTAACGGCAAAAAAGAACGTATCGCAAGATTAGTTCGTATGTATGCTGACCAAAGACTTGAAGAACAAGAAGTTTATGCTGGTGACATCTGTGCAGCAGTTGGTTTGAAAGATACTACTACAGGTGATACTTTATGTGACGAAAAAGCTCCTATCATCTTAGAAAGAATGACTTTCCCTGAACCTGTAATTTCTGTTGCAATTGAACCTAAGACAAAAGCTGACCAGGATAAAATGGGTATTGCACTTCAAAAACTTGCTGAAGAAGATCCTTCTTTCAGAGTTAAATCTGATACAGAAACAGGTCAGACAATCATTTCAGGTATGGGTGAACTTCACCTTGATATTATTGTTGATCGTATGTTAAGAGAGTTCAAAGTTGAAGCTAATATCGGTAAACCTCAGGTTGCTTACCGTGAAACTATTCGCGGCAACTCTGATCAAGATTCTAAATTCATCCGTCAATCAGGTGGTAAAGGTCAATACGGTCACGTTAAAGTTAGAATTTCACCGGCTGAAGAAAATGCAGGATTTGTATTTGAGAACAAAATCGTTGGTGGTGCTATTCCTCGTGAATACATCGAACCTGCAAGAAAAGGTATGGAAGAAGCTCTTGAAGGCGGTATCTTAGCAGGATTCCCGATGATTGACGTTAAAGTTGAACTTTATGACGGATCTTACCACGAAGTTGACTCTTCTGAAATGGCGTTCAAAATCGCAGGTTCTATGGCTATTAAAGAAGGCTGCCGCAAAGCTCAACCTTGTATCCTTGAACCGATGATGAAAGTTGAAATTGAAATCCCTGATGAGTTCACCGGAACTATTATCGGAGATATTTCAAGAAGACGCGGACGTGTTGAAGGTCAAGAACCTGTTGGTAATACAGGTAATGTAATAGTAAGAGCATTAGTTCCTCTTGCTAATATGTTCGGTTACGCAACAGACTTGAGATCAAATACGCAAGGTCGTGGTACTTTCTCAATGGAATTCAACCATTATGAACAAGTTCCTGCTAATATCGAAAAAGAAATTATCGAAAAGTCAGGCGTTGTATCTAAAGGTTAATTCAATTAACACTGATAAAAAAGAAACCATCTGTTTGATGGTTTCTTTTTTTATGAAAATATTTTAAAACTTGCTTCAACGTTTTTATCAACAATGTTTTTAACTGCATCGTATTCTGTTTGTAAAGCGCTATGTTCGGTATCCAGTTTTTTCAATTCAAGATCAAGTTTTTTATCTTTGTTCTCAAGATCCTGCATATCTTGGTTATATTTTGATTCTGCTTTAGCGATTGCTCTTTCGTCAGCAACTTCCTGAATACAGTTATCTTCTGAAATTGTTGTTGTTTTGAAACCTTTATCTGTTGTTGAATAATATTCTAATCTTAGAGTGCCGTCTCTTAATGCAGCTTCAAAGGTTGTATTATCTTCAAGTGGAGATTTTTTCACCGTACCTTTGTTACCGGTTCCTTCATTAATGTAAATATGATTATCGTCAGCTTCTGCAGGTGTGTTTGTATAAGTAAAGTAACCTGATGATTGAATTTTTGTGAAAATGTTTTTGTAGTATTTTAATATAGAAGTATTATCGCTGTTTGCTGCTGTATTGTAATCTTCGGCATTAAATTCTGTTTTAAAATTATTTTCACCGGGTCTGTTTACTCTCAAGTATGCTTCAGTAATTGACATAGCATAATCATATAATCTGCGTGATTCGTCAGTTGTTCCTTCATAATTTATAGGTCCGCTTATATTTTTGCCATTTTCATCTGTTCCGGTATAGCCAACATATCCGCAGCCTACAGCTGTTATTCCTTGACCTGCTTTTGCTTGATCTGCAGTAATAACATTTCCATCTTTGTCAATATATTCGCCGTTTTCATTTGTAACGTAAAGTTCATTCCAGCTGAACCCGAAGTCGTGTTCTTTGTCGCCTAAATTGATACCTACAGTTGCAAAATAAGCATCCCAAGCTTCATGAATTTTTTGTTTTGCTTCTTTTGTTTTGCTGTTTGTATCATAAGCATCCGGATCATTCGGAGTTGAATCAATTTCATTTCCGTCTTTATCCAGTTTTTTCCAGGTTTCATCATTTCTGTTTACTGATAAATCAGATTGAGAATATGCTTTCCCATTTTTAGCAACAGTTGCACCTGTGAGATTTGCAAGGAACTGGTTATAATTTCCATTTGATTTTTCATAGGCTTTAGCAATATCAGGTGTAACAAGAATTCTTCCTTTTGTATCTGTTACAACATATTGCTTGGTGTTTTCAGCCATTTGAAGTCCGGTCATAAGATTATATGAAATATCGGAATAAGTTGCTTCTGCTCCGTTAAAACCTGTTAATACAGTTAATTTTGTTGCATCAAGCGCTTCATTGTATTCATTGGTAATTTGCTGCGTTTGATCGGACAAACGCTGCTTTGAATAGGAAATACTCTGACCTGTATTTTCGTTGTTGGTCAGTCTGGCTGTTATGCTTAGTAATCTTGCTTGTGATGCTGCCATTCCCATTTTTTTTACCCTTTCCGTAAATTTTGGTTTAAACTTTTAGGTATTGCTTGAAAATTTTTATCTTTTCTTTAGGTTTTGGTGGCTACATGCGTAGCTCCTTTACTCATGGCTACGGCACTTTTTAACAAAATCTTTAAAATATTATCTCAATTGTTAACATTTTGTAATAAAAAAGAAGCCTTTCGGCTTCTCTTTTATTTAACAGCTTCTGCACATTCTTCGCAAATTCCATCGGAATTAAGTTTTCTGTATTTCCAACAGCGTTCGCATTTTTCCCCTTCTGCATGTGTTACCCAGACTGTGTAACCATCTTCTGTATATTCATTTAATACATTTTCCGGTTTTTCACCTGACACATAAGCCTGCGAGGTAATAAATATATTGCATAATTCAGTTTCATTTGCTTTTAGAACTGTATTATCATCTGCTTTTACATAAACAGCGACTTCAAGTGAACTTCCGACTTTTTTATCGGCACGAAGCGGTTCAATGGCTCTTGTTACAACTTCTCTTGCTTTTAAAATTTTAGAGAAATCTTCTTCAAGTTTTTCATTATTCCATTCAGATTTTGCCTTAACCCAATCTGAAAGAAGAATACTTTCAAGTCCGCTTCTTTGACATTCAGGAACGCTCATCCAAATATCTTCTGCCTGATGCGGCATAACAGGAACAAGCATTCTTACTAAAGTTTGTAATGTTTCGTACAATACAGTTTGGCAGGCTCGGCGTGACAATGACTTTTTACCTGCCGTATAAAGTCTGTCTTTTACAATATCAAGATAGAACGAACTTAAATCAACTGCGGCAAAATTTTGCAATTGTTGGAAATATTTATAGAACTCGTAATTGTCAAATGCCTCTGTTACACTTACGATTAAGTGGTTTAATTTATGAAGTGCAAATTTGTCGATTTCTTTTAAGTCATTGTATTGGACATAATCTGTTTTCGGGTCGAAATCAAACAGGTTGCCTACTAAAAATCTTGAAGTGTTTCTTGTTTTCTTAAAGATTTCAGCAAGTTGTTTAATAATGTTATTTCCGATTTTTGTATCGTTTCTGTAGTCAACGGAAGCCGCCCATAATCTTAAAATATCTGCACCATAGGTGTTAATAATTTCATCTGGTCTGATGTAGTTGCCTAAAGATTTTGACATTTTTCTTCCGTCTTCGCCGAACACAAATCCGTGAGTCAGAACAGATTTATAAGGAGCGATTCCCTGTGTAGCTATAGATGTCAAAAGTGAAGATTGGAACCAGCCTCTGTGTTGATCAGATCCTTCCAAATACATTTCAACAGGGGTTGTTCCGAGTTCTTCTGAACGTTTGTTGACAACGGCACGCCATGTTATTCCTGAGTCAAACCAAACGTCCATAATATCATTTTCTTTTTTGAAATGATTTTTGCCGCATTTAGGGCATTTAAATCCTTGTGGTAACAATTCTTCCGCTGAATATTTAACCCAAGCATCAGAGCTTTCTTTTTCAAAGATTTTTGCTACATTTTCAATTGTTTCTTCTGTAACGATAACTTCACCGCAGTCTTCGCAGTAGAATACAGGAATTGGAACTCCCCAAGCTCGTTGACGGGAAATACACCAGTCTGTACGTCCTGCAACCATATTTGAAATCCTTGCTTCGCCGCTTGCGGGAATCCATTTTACTTTTTTAATTTCTTCAAGAGTTTTATCTCTGAATCTATCAACTTTTACAAACCACTGAGGCGTAGCTCTGTAAATTACAGGATTTTTACATCTCCAGCAGTGAGGGTAACTGTGGTTTATTTCTTGCTGTGCAAGTAACGCGCCGCAATTTTGAAGTTTTTCTATTACAATAGCATTTCCTTTGTAGTAAGGAATTCCTTCTAAATCTTTATCTTTAACAGCATCAGTCCAAACGCCTTTGCTGTCTAACGGTGAAAATACCTCAATACCGTATTTGCATCCTACTTCATAGTCTTCAAGACCGTGTCCGGGAGCTGTATGAACGGAACCTGTACCGGCTTCTAATGTTACATGTTCTCCCAAAATAATAGGAGATTTTCTATCAACTAAAGGATGTTTTGTATTTAAAAGTTCTAAATCCTGTCCTTTGCAAGAGCCGAGAACTTTAATATCTTCTTCCTCCCATTCAACGTCTGCTAAGAAATTTCCTAAAAGTTCTTGAGCAGCTACATAGATATCACCTTTGTATTCAAAGAAAGTATATTCAAATTTCGGGTGCATGCTTATTGCCATATTTGAAGGAATTGTCCAAGGAGTTGTTGTCCAAATTACTGCGTAAATATCTTTACCTTTAGTTCCTTCTATTAAATTATTTATCTTATTTTGACTATCTTCATCAAATTTAAATCTTACATAAATAGAAGTAGATGTATGATCAGCGTATTCAACCTCAGCTTCAGCAAGAGCGGTTTCGCATGATGCGCACCAGTAAACAGGTTTCAATCCCTTTTCAACATACCCTTCTTTTTTATCCTCTCCATCGATATTTTCAGAATCCGTTTTTCCCTGTAAGCGCTTTGCGCCGTTCAGGTACATATCACCGAAAACTCTTACCTGTTCGGCTTCAAAATCAGGATTAATTGTTAAATAAGGATGATCCCAATCTCCGAGAACGCCCAAACGTTTAAATTCGCTTTCCTGACCTTTTAAGTTTTTATGGGCAAATTCGCGGCATTTTTGTCTTAATTCATAAGGTGTCAAAGCGTTTCTGCCGCCTTTAATATTTTTTACAACAGCATTTTCAATAGGAAGTCCGTGCCCGTCATATCCAGGGACATACGGAGTGTAATATCCTGCTTGTGCTTTATATTTTAGTAAAATATCTTTGAGAATTTTGTTAAGCGCAGTACCTACGTGAATTTTTTCGGAACTTAAATACGGAGGTCCGTCGTGTAAAATAAATTTATTTGCTTTATCGCGCTGATTGATAATTTTGTTATAGATATCATGTTCTTGCCAGAACTTTTGAATTTCAAGTTCTCTTACTGTTGCGTTTGCTCTCATTGCAAGTGTTGTTTGAGGCAGGTTTAAAGTATCTTTGTACTCTTTTTTTGCGCTTGTTTCATTAACCATATTTTGTTATCCTTCTTTTATTTTACCTAATTGTTGCTGTATATCATTTCCAAGACTTTCTTGTTTTGATTGTTCTACAAATTCATTCATTTTGTTGTAGTCAAATTCTTTTTCCCAGCGTGCGATAACAACTGTCGCAACACAATTTCCTACAAGGTTAATTGCAGTTCTTCCCATATCAAGAATTTGGTCAATGCCTAACAATATTGCAACACCGAGAATTGGTATATTAAAGCTTGCAAGAGTTCCTGCAAGAACGATTAATGCAACACGCGGAGCGCCTGCAATTCCTTTACTTGTAAGCATTAATGCAAGCATTATTATTATCTGCTGGTTTAAGTCCAAATTTATTCCGACAATTTGGGATGAAAATATAACTCCCATTGCAAGGTAAATAGTACTTCCGTCAAGATTAAATGTGTAACCTGTAGGCATTACAAAGCCGACAATATTTTTCGGTACTCCAAAACGCTCCATAATTTCCATCGCTTTGGGGAATGCGGCTTCAGAGCTTGCCGTAGTAAATGCAAGAAGTGCAGGTTCTTGTACGGCTCTAAGTAAATTTCTGAATGAAATTTTTACAATTTTACATGCGATAAAAAGCACAAGAAGTACGAATACCGCCAATGCAAAATACATTGCACCGATTACTTTAAAGTAGCTTTTTAATACCGATAACCCGTTTGCTCCGATTGTAGATGCGATTGCTCCGAATATACCCAAAGGTGCAAAATACATTACGTATTCTGTAAATTTAAACATTATTTGAGAAACAGAGTTTAAAACATCAATCACAGGTTTTGCAGCTTTCCCCACTGCAACCATTGCAAGCGCGAAGAATATCGAAAATACTACGATTTGCAACAGATTACCTTGAGCCATTGCATCAATAATGCTTGTTGGGAAAATACTCGTAACCATTTCACTTATTGATGTATGAGCTTGAGTCGCTGCTAAAAGTCCGGCTTCTTGAATATGAATTGCGTGCGGAGTGTTTCTCGTAACAAATCCGACGCCCGGTTTGAATATATTTGCGGCTGTAAGCCCGATTATAAGTGCAAGTGTAGTAACCACTTCAAAATAAATTATTGTTTTAAGCCCGATTTTGCCTAAACTTTTAGCATCACCATGGCCTGCTACCCCTACAACAAGGGTTGCAAAAAGCAAAGGTGCGATAATCATTTTAACCATTCTTAAAAATATTACTGCGAATGGCCGCATCTTAACTGCAAAGTCAGGGGCAAAATGACCTACAATGACACCTAAAATTAGCGCTATGAATATCAGGGCTGTAAGTTTCGAATGTTTCAATGTAATACCTCATTAATATTATATTATAAACATAGACATGTGTATAATTTCCTGTAACGTTTCGTAAAAGTTTTGTAACAAGTTTACCCATGCCGATATTAAATTGATGTAATATTATTGAATAGACATGTTGATAGGAATATAATAATAAATATAAAGTAAGGGGAGGTTAATGTGACAGATACCACATGTATGGAAAAGTTAAATTTATCAGAAAACGCAATTAAGGTTCTTGAAAAAAGATACTTAAAGAGAGATAAAGAAGGAAACTGTGTAGAAACTCCTGCTGATATGTTCAGACGTGTTTCTGATACTATTGCTGCGGGCGATTTGAAATTCGGTAAATCACAATCGGATGTAGACAAATTGTCTGACAGATTTTATAAAGCTATAACAAACAGATATTTCATGCCTAATTCTCCGACGCTAATGAATGCAGGCAGAGAATTGGGGCAGTTGGCTGCTTGCTTTGTACTTCCGGTTGAAGACAGCCTTGAAGGAATTTTTGAAACAGTTAAAAACACTGCGTTAATTCATAAATCAGGCGGCGGTACAGGTTTTTCTTTCTCAAAATTAAGACCTAAAAACAGTGTTGTACGCTCAACTATGGGGGTTTCATCTGGACCTGTTTCGTTTATGGAAGTATTTAACGCTGCAACAGAGGCTGTTAAACAGGGCGGTACAAGACGCGGTGCAAATATGGGTATCTTAAGAGTTGATCACCCCGATATTTTAGACTTTATCGAATGCAAAAGCGATAATAATAAATTAAATAACTTTAATATTTCCGTTGCAATCACGGATAAATTCATGGAAGCCTTGAAAGCCGGAACTGATTATGAATTAATCAATCCGCAAAACAATACCGTTGCAGGTAAGTTGAGTGCTAAAAAAGTATTTGATATGATTGTTGACGGCGCTTGGAGAAACGGTGAACCAGGAATCATCTTTATTGATAAAATGAATTCTGATAACCCGACACCGCATGTGGGACAAATAGAATCTACAAATCCTTGCGGTGAAGTTCCTCTGCTTTCTTATGAAGCATGTAACTTAGGTTCTATCAATTTAGGCAGAATGGTTGAAAACGGCGAAATTAATTGGGATTTACTTGCTGAAACAACAAGAACTGCAATCAGATTCTTGGATAACGTAATCGCTGTTAATAATTACCCGCTTCCGCAAATTTCTGAAATGGTTCAAAATAACAGAAAGATTGGTCTTGGTGTAATGGGCTGGGCTGATATGCTTATGAAACTCGGACTTTCTTACGCTTCAGAAGAAGGGACTAAACTTGCTGGACAGGTTATGGAATTTATTGATTACGAATCTAAATGTGAATCAATAGAGCTTTCTAAAGAAAGAGGCAAATTTAACAATTTTGTCGGAAGTATTTATGACGGTAAAGACTTTTTATACAATAAATATAAAGGAAAATCAGCAGGAAAAATTTCTGATGAACAGTGGAAAGAACTTGATGCACAGATTGCAAAATTCGGTATCAGAAATGCTACAACAACTTGTATTGCTCCAACAGGAACAATTTCAATGATAGCATCAGCTTCAGGTGGTGTTGAACCTTTATTTGGTCTTGTATTCTCAAGATTGATTATGGATGGCACTGAAATGTTTGAAGTTAACCCGATTTTCAAAGATTATGCAGTAGAACACGGCTTCTATTCTGAAGAATTGATGAAGGAAATTGCTAAAACAGGTTCAATTGCTCATGTTGACGGGGTGTCAGAAGAAGTTAAGCATATCTTTGTAACAGCTCATGATGTATCACCTTACTGGCATGTTAAGATGCAGGCTGCATTTCAGCTTCATACAGATAACGCTGTTTCTAAAACAGTTAACTTTGAAGAACACGCTACACGCAAAGATATTGAAGAAGCTTATATTTTAGCCTACGAAAATAACTTAAAAGGTATAACTGTTTATAGAAATAATTCACGTCAGTTCCAGCCGATGAACCTTGATGATAAAAAGAAATCAGAAGAAACAAAGGTTGAAGAAACAGTTGTTGAAGAAGCTTCAGAAGAACCAACAGGTGAAATCAAAACAGTAAAATGTCCTGAATGCGGAAATGAAATTCAAATGGCAGAAGGCTGCTTTATTTGTTTGAAATGTGGATATTCAGGTTGTTCGTAAATTTTAATATATGTGTCATCGCGGACTTGTTCCGCGATCCGTTATATATAACAATTCCCGCAGCAAGTGCAGGATGACAGGTGTTCAAAAGCCTTATTCACAAATAAGATTGAGAGCTTAAATACTACCCCACAAAAGTCAGGGGTAGTATTTTTTGTAAATATTTGTTAATATTTGATTAAAAATTGGCATTTTTTTTCTTGACGTGTTTTCATGAAGGCATAACAAGTGTGTAAATTTTGAAAGGTAAAAGTATATGGCAGACAACATGACAATCGGACCCGCATTAGCAATCGGCGGTAACAAAGTTGAAATGACCCAGCAGGGTAAAATTCAGGTTACTAATCCTCAAGGTAAAATTAAAACTTTGTCTCAAGATGAATTCAAAAAACAATTGGTAAAAAATGCTGATAAAATTGAAGCAGGACAGGATTTTGAATTCAAAAAAGACAATAAAAATTTAAAAGCCGCAGGTGGAGTTGGAGCTCTGTTAACAGCTGCCTATGTAGGTTTAAGTGTTGCTGTCGGCAAAGGTAAATTAACAAAGGCTGTAGCCGAACAAGGTAAAAAACTTGGCTTTATGGGACAAGTAAAAAATGTATTTGTCGCAATCGGTGAAAGTGGTGTTAAACTTTGGAACGCTATTTCAGGTAAAGCTGCAAAATTAAAAGATAAAATCACAGGAAAATCAAAAGAATTACAAGAAAAACGCTATGCAACTTATTCAAAAGAAGAAGCAGCAAATGAAGCTCATAGATATCATGCTAAAAATGCTGATACAATAAATTTATCTCAAGCAGAAAGACAAACTGCTATAGCTGATGCAGAAGCTGCTTTTAAGAATTATGACCCTGTTAAATTCCAAAAATCAAAAGTTTTAGAAGCAGCAGGTTTAAATGAAGAACAATATGCAGCATCGCAAATTCAGCTGAAGGTGTAAAATTATCAGATAAAGGCAAAACTGTTCTTCCAAAATGGATTCAGGATAGAGAATCATGCCAAAGATATACAAACATGATTGAAGCGAAATTTGCAAAAATTGATGAACAATTTGCGGCACAATAACTTAAAGTTTTAATTAGAAATTTACACATAAATAAAAAATCATTCCTTCATACAAAGGAGTGATTTTTGTTGTATTATAGACTTATGAAAATTTCTGTTGTCACAGCAAGTTATAATTATCAGGATTACATCAAAGAAACAATTCTATCAGTATTGAACCAAACGTATAAAGATTGGGAGCTTATTGTTGTCGATGACTGCTCAACGGATAATTCTGTTGAAGTTATAAAATCATTTGATGATGAGAGAATTAAACTGTTTGTTAATGAAAAAAATCTCGGATTGCAGAAAACTGTCAAACGCGGTATTGAAAATGCTACGGGGGAGTGGATAGTATTTTTAGAAAGTGACGATATTTTAAAACCTGATAATATTGAAAAAAAGGTCAGAATTGCTCAAAAATATAAAGATATAAATTTAATTTTTAATGATTGTGAGTTTTTTGGCGATGAAGAAAAAGTTAGAGATTTTACAATTGCTTTGAAGAAAACCAGGACTTTGCTCTGCGGAAAAAATTATCCGCAAAATATGTTTTATAATTTCTATCTTAGCAATAAGATTTTTACATTTTCATCGGTAATGGCTAAGCGTGATGATTTACTGAAAATAAGTTTTAATCCGCCTATGGATTGTCTTTTAGATTGGTGGCTGTGGGTTCAGCTGGCATATATCGGTAAGTATTATTATATTCCTGAAAAGCTCACAAAATGGCGCTTGCATACTGACAGTTACATTTATAAATCAAAACATTATTCCCCGAAACAATTGCAGATGAAAATATATTTTGAAATGTTTAAAAAATATAAAAATCCTATGATACTTTTGTTTATTCCTTCTGCTCAAATTATCTGGTATTTGCAGCAGATTAAAAAGAACACTAAAAAGTTAATCTTTAACAAAGGGAAATAATTTGTTTATTAATATTGCAAAAGGTTTTCTTATTGCAAAAGGAAAGTTTGCAAGACTTGCAAATATAAATTTTTTTACTTCGAAAGGAATTTTTTTATTAATTCCCCTGGGGATATCTATTAAGCTTTTCGGGTAGTTGCCAAGTAATTTTTCATAACGTTCTATTGTTGTTGCATCTGTATTTTTAAGTTCAAATAAAGATTTCTTTATAAAAGGCATTTTATATTTTTCGATAATTTCCCGCCATTTTAATATTGTAATGTTGTTAATATTCTCGTAAGCATTAACAAGTGTTTTGTATTTATAACCATTTTGTACAAGAAGTTCTGTAAGTCCTATTTCGTAATTTGATATAATAAGTTTTTTACTTGCTTTATGTTTTATCGATTTTATAAAATCTGCAAAAAAGTCTTTTATAAAAATTTCACGTTTAAAAACAATAAAATAACTTTGAATATGCGGACGTTTAATAAAAAAATGTCCAATACTTTTCTTATAACCGAAATTATTTTTGGTAATTCCCCAAAAGTCACAATTTTTATTTTCCATTTCAGAAAAAACCTTCTCAAGCGGATATAAAGGCCCGTAGCAGCTGTCATTTGCAAATATTAATTCATCATAATCATCTAACCTGTCTTGCAAATATAAAAAACCTCTTTTATAAGAGCCAAAATCGTATTCATCGTGAGGTTCATCAATGATTTTATCTGCAAGTCCGTTTAGGCATTCCGGATTTTTTATGTTATTGCAGGACACAAAAATAATAGTTTCTGCAATTTCTTTTAAAGCTTTTATATAATAAATTACATAGTCATCAACAATGTTGTCTTTATCGTAATGCGCAAATACTACAGCTCTTTTCATAAATTTATTATAACATAAAATCAGACCTTTAATTTACATTCAGGCTCGTTTGTAGTATTATTCGATTATAGAAAGATTAAAACGAGAGGGAATTATAGAAAATGCAAGTATCATTAAACTGGTTAAACGAATTTGTTGATTTATCTGATATAGAAGTTGAAAGAATTGCTCACGAACTTACGATGAGCGGATTGGAAGTTGAAGCTGTAGAAGAATTAAAGCCGAAATTTACCAATATAAAAACAGTTAAAATTGAAAAAATAGATAACCATCCGAATTCGGATAGGCTTCACCTTGTAACCGTAAATACTGGTTCAGGGTTAAAAACAGTTGTGTGTGGAGCTCAAAATATTGCGGAAGGGCAAATTGTTCCTTACGCATCTGTAGGTTCTCAAGTCTTGGATAGAAAAACCGGTGAAATGTTTACTTTGACTCCTGCAGTTATCAGAGGGGTTGAATCGCAAGGGATGCTTTGTTCTTCTGATGAACTCGGTGTTTCCGAACGCGGTTATCAGGAAGAAGATGGTATTTTAATCCTTAACAGAATTTTCACAGACGTAAAATTAGGCGAAAATGTTGAAGATGTTTTAGGCTTTGACAAAGATTATATTTTGGATGTTGCACCTACTGCAAACAGGGGCGATCAGATGTCTGTAATCGGTGTTGCAAGAGAATTAAGCGCAATTTTTGATAAACCTCTTAAATTTTCTCCTCTTGAATGTACAAGAGATTTATCGACAGATAGTTTTAAAGTTGAAATTATTGATGAAGATGTTTGTAAATATTATTCGCTCGGGGTTTTGAAAAATATTAAGATTAAACCTTCTCCTGATTGGATGCAAAAAAGGCTTGTAGCATCAGGCGTTCGAGCAATTAATAACGTAGTTGATATTACAAATTATGTTATGCTGGAATACGGAACTCCGTTCCATGCATTTGATTTGGACAAATTAGACGGATATTTGTGTGTAAGACGTGCTAAAGAAGGGGAAAAAATAGTTACTCTCGATAGCGTAGAAAGAGAATTAACAAATGACAGTGTACTTATTGCAGACAAAGAAAAAGGGGTATGTCTTGCAGGTGTATTTGGCGGTGAAAATTCTGAAATTGATGACAATACGAAAAATATTGCGCTAGAAGCAGCATATTTCACTCCGGCAAGCAACAGAAAATCTGCAAGAAGTGTTGGCTATCGTTCTGAAGCGTGCGCGAGATTTGAACGCGGAATAGATATCGAAGCCATAAAACCTGCTTTAATGCGTGCTATGCAATTGTTGGTTGAACTTGCAGATGCTGAAATTGAAGGGGTTGTGGAAGCAGGCAGAAACGAACTTGAACCTGTAGAAATTACTTTAAGATACGCTCAAATTAAAAGGATATTGGGGTGCGAAATCGCTCCTCAAAAATGTGTTTCTATTCTTGAAAAACTCGGATTTAGCAAATTGGGCGACAATGATGCTGCTGCAAAATTTTTAGTCCCTTCATTCAGAGCCGGCGACGTTACAAGAGAAATTGATTTAATTGAAGAAATTGCGCGAATAAACGGTTATGACAAAATTACTCCGACTTTGCCGCGTAAAAACGAAACTGCCGAAATTTTATTGGAAGAAAAAGTTGTTAAAAAGGTTAATGAGCTGATGCTGGCATCAGGCTTAGACGAAATTATTACAACTTCATTAATCGGTAAGCCGCTGCTTGATAAATATATGCAGCCTTATGATGAATCTAAAGCCGTTAGGGTTTTAAATTCGGCAAGCGAGGAATCTGCAATGCTTAGGCAGGGTATGGCAGCAAGCGTTTTGAATTGCTTGAAATATAATTATGATAACGGGCAAAAGACTTTTTGGGCTTACGAAACAGGTAAAACTTATAATATTGTAACTCCTGCAGATGAAAAATCTTCAGGGGTTAAAGAAACAAGAGTCCTTGCAGGTGTTTTGACAGGCGAAACCGAAAATTCTAAATGGCAGGTTAAAGCGCAAACTGATTTTTATACTGTTAAAGGAATTATCGAACAGCTTTTTGAAGAACTCGGAGTGACAAAAAGGATAAAATTAACACCTAGTGAAGATGTTGATTATATGCATCCTTACAGAAGTGCAAAAGTAAATGTCCTTGGTAAAAATCTTACACCTATTGGTTATTTCGGACAAATTCATCCGCTTTTAAAAGATAAAATGAAAATTAAAGGGCAGGATGTTTTCATGTTTGAGATTAATCTTGATGAAATAATTTCTATAGTGAAAGAGCATACCGTAAGATATAAAAAGCTTCCGCAATTCCCTGAAGTTCGACGCGATTTGGCTTTTGTAATCAACGAAGAAGTCAGCTTTGATGATATTCAAAAAGTTATTAAAGGAGCTGTTCAACAAAATATATTTAAAGGCAGTGAAGTTTTTGATGTTTATCAGGGCGAGAACATTGAAAAAGGATTTAAGAGTCTTGCATTCCGCATAAAAATGCAGGATGAGAATGCCACATTAACGGATGAAATTATCGAACGTCAGATGAATAATGTCCGTGCAAAACTTCAGAAAACTTACAGTGAAATAAGCTTTAGAGAGTAAGGCAGGATTAAGCACCTTTTTTCTTAAGTAACGGTGTTGAGCCCGCGCAGGCGGTGAGGTAGTTCCAAAATATGACATAAACATTGCCTCCCTTGTAAAGGGAGGGGACCCGCGTAAGCGGTGGAGGTAATTCCAAAATAAGATATAAATATTGCCTCCCTTGTAAAGGGAGGGGGACCGCGTAAGCGGTGGAGGTAATTCCAAAATAAGATATAAATATTGCCTCCCTTGT
>ERZ1673753.244-NODE-244-length-76921-cov-25.237608_pt1 | contig 76921 bp, 79 predicted proteins | sample MGYA00580201_ERZ1673753 | MGnify/ENA primary metagenome ERZ1673753 (study PRJEB41218, sample SAMN15661747) | gut metagenome | host: Homo sapiens | place: Canada: London | collected 2015-08-20/2019-03-30 | study: EMG produced TPA metagenomics assembly of... | reverse complement strand
TGGTGTAGTTCTTATCCGCGCAGCTGGCGTGGTAAGATATGGTCAGCTACTGCATATCCATTTCAAAGCGCTCCTGCACCTGCGTCTGCATCGGCTGATAGTCCTCCCGATGCAGCAGGCCGTAGGATGTAAGTGCGGCATTGTCATCCTTGATGATTTCGTTCCCGTAGGTGAAGAGATTTACATGAGGTAGGAGCAGTTCCGCTGAGTGGACATCCATTGTGAAGTTCAGTTCATCAATGGCCGCTTCCTGCGGAGAACTGATCTCCGGCGTGAGGATGTAATCCCCGATATGCTCAACAAGCCCCGCAGCGGCAGCCAGCTCCGTTACCTCGAAATGCTCCAGCAGAGCTTTCAGCTTTGGGAGTTGCTTTTCACGGGAAGGCATATTCTTCACGGATTCTGCAAACTCGTTGAAGGCATCCAGCTCCATTGGCAGGTCGGCAAACTCTGCCGCCTGTGGGATGATCCCATCGTAGTCGAGGACTATAACACCCTCCCAGCCCTCCGCGCCGAGCTGTTCCTGCGCGTCCAGCAGCTCCGCCTCTGCCGCGGGAAGATCCAGTGTCACCGTGCGCTCATCGCCAATATCGGGATGCAGTCCGAGCGTGAGCCGGAAGAGATGTTCCGGCTTTTCGGGAAGCTCCTTGGCGCAGGGCGGTGCGGTGAGCAGTTCGCTGTGCTGCACCACATAGCCGTTCCGCGTGAATGTGCCTTTTTCACCGATGCGCAGGGCTTTGCCGATTTTGCCAAAGTCCAGCATCTCGAACACATCGTCGGAGAGTCCGTCCAGTTCCTCCATGAAGCCGTTTTCCGCATAGAAGCGGCCAAGCTCTGCGTCACTGGGCGCGCCGACCACATGGCAGCAATCCGCACCTGCGCTGACTGCCAGATTTCTCAAATCCTGCATGGTGAGAATACCGCCATTGGACTCTACCTTTCTCTGGATCTCCAGACGAAGCAGCCCGTCAAAGGCTTCCTGCTCCGTTTCATCCAGCACAGCCAGCTGACCTGCAAGATCGTTCAGCTCATTAAGGCTGGCATCCAGTTCCATCAGGTGAGGGGCGAGATATTCGAAGCCGTAGTAGTCATCGATCTCCAGATACAGCTCCTCGTTCTCCTGAAGCTGCACCTTGTCCATTGCATCGTGCAGTTCCCACGGGGAAGCGGGCAGTTCCAGCCTTGCGTGGGTCTCACTGTTGGGTGTGTCCAGCTTTGCCAGATAGACGCCAAATATCTTTTTAGCCAAGGGTCGTCCCTCCCATTTCCTGTTGCTGTTCGTAGCAGGCCGGGTCTGCGCCGGGGACGCCCCAGCCGTGCATACTGCCACACTCCATCGCCAGCCGCTGCTCCTGCGTCACCCCAAGCCGCTCGTTGTTATAGTTCGCCAGCTCTTGGTTCTGCGCCGGATCGTCCGTGGACCAGTCGCTGGGGTAGTAGCCGCTCTCGCCGCGCTTGATGCAGATGAGCGCGCCGGTGCTGGGAAGCACCGAGAAGCACAGCTCGGGCAGTCCTTCCGCCAGCTTGGGAGCAAACAGCTCCTGCTCCGTCTGGATGCTCCACTCGTCCGAGTTCCAGAGGTGGACATACAATTCACAGCCGTCATCCACAAGGATATCCCGCTGCTCAAAGCCCTCGCCCCAGCCGTCCGATGCCTGCCCGGTGAGATATTCCTTTAAGGTTTCCAGCTCTGTGTCGGATAATTCCCCGGCGACACGGCATTCCGCCACGCCCCAGAGCTGCCGGTCACGCTTCTCCACGGTGAAGACGGCGGAGCGTACCTTGCGGTCAACGCTGTCGGCTTCATCATACCAATGCATGAGACCTCGCTCGGTCTCCTCCGGCATCCGGTTTTTCACCAGCGCCGCCGTGATCTGATCCTGATAGCCGCGCAGCTCACGGCCCTCCAGCAATGTGCTGCTGTCGTCGAAGTCGCCATACTCGTTCCGCTCATAGAGATCGGCGGTCAGGGGCATATACAGCTTGAGGCTGGTCAGCTTGGGAGGCAGCACCGTGAAGCTGTCCTCGCCGGGGGCGAGCGGCAGCGTGCGGCCGTTGTCCCATTTCATGAAAATTTGCCCCTTATCGTCCACGAAGTCCACTTCACCCTCCGTACCGGGGAGAACGGGTGCGTAAGGGTCTTCCATCGAATTGAGCCGGATGCGGGTGCCGGGGGGATACTGCTCCTTGATAAAATTCACCATTTTTCTGTCCATATTCGTGTCCTCCTGCATGGTTTGTTCTCTGTTGTAGAATTCAAATTCATAGATCACGCCGCGGTCTTTGTTCCGCGTATCCTTTACCTTGACCGTCGTGCCATCAAAGATATAGGCATCGGCCTTGGCGAAATCTGTTCGGAAGCCCTTGCCGCCGTTATCGGTCGAAAATCGACTGTTGGGCTGATCTTTGACTTTGGAATAGAAGCATACTGTCTGCACCGTGGTCACGACACGGGTCAGCCCCACCAAATCAGGGTGATTTTTCTGGATGAGCGTCTTAAACTCTACGCCAGGTTGGATGAAGCGTTTCAATCCAGCAAGGTTTTTGATTGCGACAGGCTTTCGCTGCTTATCCGATCTCTCCATGTTCATATCCCTCCCAGCGTCATATTGGGGCCGGATTGCGGCTCGTAATCTTCCTGCTGGCGAGGATTTTCCTCGCCATAGAGGTCGAAGACAATATCGTCTACGGCTTTGCGGATGGCAGGATCATCGGTCAGTACCTCGTACCGGAAACCTGTGGTCGGGCGGTACGGAAGTTCCTCCCCCACACATTTCAGGAAGGCTTCGGTATCGGTAAAGTCCTGTGCATCGCCATTGGCATAAGTGATGCGGCCTACCAGCGGCTTTTCCTGTGCCATGTTCTGACGCTGGACATCCAAATCATAGGCCGTCAGATACCCGTTATAGTCACCAGGGGACGGATTGCAGCGCAGGCAGTAGCGGTAATGCTCCGTCTCCACGATGTAGCCGTAGTTCTGCACATAGCCACCATCAATTTTGCCTCCGTGCTCGTAGCAGAAGCGCCCCATGGCAAAACGACTTTTCAGGACACCCTCTCGCATCATATCAACGATTTCCTGTAATTCCGTTTTGAACACGGAGCTGTTTAACTCCTCCGGCCCCCTCGGCCACCATGTATGCCAGAACTCATTTCCGCTGCGACCGAAATCCATGCGGATATGGCCGATGGTACCCCGCAGCTTATCTTCTTCGGGGTGCGGGGTATAAAATAGGCCCGCCTCATCAGGGCGGGCCGGACGGATATGAAATTGCTCTTTTTCTGCGGAATACAGGATTTGATGCATCTCGCAGAACTCACGGAGTGTCATGTCGCCTTCATCAAGAAAGCCGAACTCATCTCGTGCATTCAGCCGCCCGGATGCTGGAAACTCCAGTTTCTCCGGCATCAGCACCGAGCCTGCGTAATTGACCACCACGCTTCTCTCGATGTAGCATAATTCGCCGGGATCATCGTCCGAACCACGGAAGTCATAGCAGTACCAGCCGTCCGGCACAGTTGAACGGTCAATTCGGGCGTTGGTAAACAGTGCAAACTTGTCGAACAGCTCAAAGTGCTGGTATTTTTCTGTTCTTGCGTTAACGCTCAAAAGGTCATTCCTCCCATCTGCGGTGTGTACGCTTCATCCTGCCAGTTATTTCGACAGCCTTTGAAGCGGTTGACCAACTCTGTGGCCGTAAGGGCTACAGTAGGTAGCTCTGTCGTTTCCGAGAAACTATCCTCATCCAGCTCGAACCAACAGTGATCCGCCTCCGGATCATATCGGTCGAAGCGGCGTTCCGGCAGGCCCACTTGTCTGGGAATGAAATATTCGCCCATGTCGCAGCAATCCCTGATAGTATGGGCCTGTTCTGCAGTCAATGTACCGATAATGACGCATTCATTTGACATCTTGTAGTTATCGGCATCTCTGTACAGATATGAGATTTTGGTGTTCATAGGTATTCCTCCTTTCTCTCGGGTAACGGCAAACATACTACACATCTGCCGCAAAGTCTACTGGAACATTTGCTGTCCCTGTGTCTGTTCGGGAAAGGGTGGCTCTAAACGCCGCAGCCGACCAAACTCTGTTTCTATCACATGGTCATTTTCCATGCAATCAGCGCCATACTTTTCAAAGTCCATGTAGCCGTCCAGTTCGCAGATGGCCTCATCGTCCAGCTCCAGCGTTTCCTGCAAGCGCTGCTGGCCGTAGCCGTAGGTGTCTACGATGCGCTGGTAGTTATCCAGATCTTGCAGGAGCTCTAAAGCCCGATGCAGCGTTTCCGGCTGCTCGGCTTCCAGCACGGCGGCGTAGGTCAGAAGCATCCCGTCCTGCTGCCAGATACCTTCCAATGCCTCCGCAAAGTCGTTGTAATCCTCCACGGTGGGGCAATCCGTGTCGCAGATCAGTTCTCCGATATAAGGCACCTTGAAACGAATGTCTCGAAGCATCGCATCCGCGAAAACGTCGATATCAAGGTAAGCCTTCACGGCGTTGAGGTATTCCTCATCAGCGGGGAGGACGAGGGGGTAGTCCGGCTTTCCATCGATGTGCAATGTCATGCGTAGCATTTCATCCCGACTCTCGTCCCGCCAAGGCTCTGCCGGTGAGAGATAACTGTGGTCGATTGACATATCCGGCGTCAGCAGACTGCGTGCATTCGGGACAAAGGCGCTGTAGCGGGCGTAGTTATAGCCCTGCGGATCAACGAGAAAACCGTCCGTTCCCTCCGCATCAAGGATAAGCAGACAGTGCCTATCACCATCATCGTGCCGGATGGCATTTTTGTTCTCTGCGATGAAATCATAATCCGCCAGCAGAGCACGGCTGAACTGCTGGAACCGCTGGGCGGGCAACTCAATAACCTTGTCCACAACACAGGCGTCACCCTCGTATTCAGACTGCTTTCGTCTCAGTTCCGCCTGAATGATCATGCCATGCCTCCCATCTCCATGTGGCTGCTCTGACTGCCATCCATGATTTCCGCCAGACTGGTATAGCCCTTGTAGGCGATATAGCCTCTGCCCGTGAACATTCCGTCCTCCTCATTCATGCGCTGCAGGGCGTAGCCTTCATAATCGTAGAACTCATCCAGATTCTCATCGTAGTCGAAGTGACCGGACCGCTGGATCATGTACTTCCCATACTCTGCCGGGGAATGTGCGCCGGGAGCGAAATCGAACAGGTCGAGATTCTCCACGAGATTCTTGACCTGTTCCGCATTCTGAGGCTTCGCCAGCGCTACCACAGCGCCCAGCTTTTTAATGGCATCTGAGGAAAGTGCCTCCGTAGCCTGTGCCAGGGTATTAAGGTCTGCAAGGCTTTCCTGTTCCATATCCAGCAGCACATCCACTTCATTTGGTAGCTGCGTATCCTCCAACCGAAGCCAGACATCCGTAGGATCTGTAATGCCTGCACGTTGGAGAGCACGGTCGATTTCCTCCTGCACCATGGGAAGGTACAGCCATGTGATATGCTCGGTGTCCTCCAGCTCGACTTTAGAGGCCAGTGCAACGGCAATGGGCTTTGGCTCGTAAAAGTAGCAGGGAAAGCACCGGCCATCGTAGACCTGCTCCAACTTCATGCCGTTATCATAGACCACGCCGTAGGGTGTGATCGTGCCGCTGCCGCTTTCGATGAGCCGCCGTGCCGTTTCCTCACCGTCCAGAGCATCCAGTTGCTCCGTTTTGGCGCTGCCGCCGTGCAGATTCATGTAGTGATCCCGGCCAACAGCGGCAAGGTCAGAAAAGTCGCTGATGACCGTGGCCTGCTGGCAGCAGAAGGTCAGGTTGATGAGATCCTTCAGCTCGAAAAGCTCCAGCTTGTGGGCCATCGCCTGAAACTGCGCGGCCTCACCGGTGTCGAAGCTATCCAGCCGTTTGGCGAGGTAATTCAGCTCCTCCACATTGACCGTGAGCATCTCCGCTCGTTTTAGGACGGTGTAGAAGCTGTTGATCTCCTCCACCTTACAGTCCGCCTTGACCGCATCGCCGATTTCCAACGCCCCCAACAGCTCCATGCAGTGCGCGTACTGGTCATGCGGAATAGGGAACGGGATGGTCGCCACGCCGTATTCCGGGTGATGCGGATTACCAAGCACCGCTTGAATCATCATGTTTCATTCACTCCTTTTTCCAAATTCAAAACCGCATCTCCGTATTTGGCCATCAGTAGTGCGTCAGTGATCAGGTGGAACGCCTCATCTGTGACCAATTCCGGAGACGCAAGGTCTGCGAGAGTGATATTACAGCAGCCGACCGCAATGGCCTTCGCCGCTTGGTAGACGCTGTATAGCTCCGGCTCGATTCCTCCGAGCCGGACGTTTTGGAAGTCAAAGCCGTCATTCCCGCATTTCCAGACCATCCTGCGCCAAAGGCTCTCGTATGCCGTGAGCAGGAAGAGGGCCGCTTTGTTTCGGTCAGACAGACGCCAGCAGCGTTCCCGCCAGTATGTCCATCTTCGCCGGTGGGCATTGGACAGGAAGAATTGAGGGTTTCTTTCTCTGAGTTGCTGATGCATCCTTTTTCGGAACTGCGGCCCCATAGAGGGTGCGAAACAGTCCCGCACGAACTCATTCAGCTCCAGTACACCTGCCTCGATCCGCTCCTCCAGGCAGGTACATTCACATAGGCGGCACGGATGCTTGCGGACATAGTTCTGGCAGTATTCGCACGCCACATCTTTGGGCGTGTAATGAAATGGGCTGCGGTATATTCCACCGCCTCTGGTTTTTTGACCGGGTTGAGACATCATCAACTGCTCCAACGCCTGCAGCGGCGTGTCTCGCATGAAATAGTACGGCATAAGTGAACTCCTCTCTGAAATGAAAAAAGGGCCGGAATCTTATTGCTAAGGCTCCGGCCCGTTCCGTTTGATATTACATTGTCTGTTGCTGCGCGACTTGTTCCAAGGCTTCTTCCTGCTGCCGGATTCGCTCGTCCAAATCCGGCACACACTCCTCAATCTGCTGCTGAACACTGCGGATCATTTTTTCCTGCTCTCCCGTGAGTTCAAAGAAATCTCCGTCTACAGAGTCCGCACAGCAGCGATAAATCTCGGTCATCTGCTCTGGGGTGAAAAGCTGTTCCTTTTGAATCAGCCCGGAACGGATAGCAAAGTCCTGTTTTGCTCCTGCATAGTACTCCATGAAATAGTGCCCATGACATACGCCTGTGTGCCCATAGGCCCAATCCCATGTGACGAAGTGGACTCCGTGTTTACTCTGAACTCCAGCCAGCACAGTGCCATTGAAATCCGCCAGCACCTTGTAGCCGTCCTCCAGACTGATATGCTCCCCATAGAGTAGACAAGCAGAGAGTAAAAATCTGCAACTACTTCGGATGGGGAGCATTCTTATGTCAGTAATGAATTATGTGAGTTCGGAAATAAAAATCATTGCGGTAAAACACAGTCTTGTCGGAACCGAAAGTCTCAATCAGTCCGCAGCGAGATTTGGCGTGAGCCGGAGCACACTACAAAAATGGCTGTTAAATTATGAAATGTTTGGCACGGAGGGTCTATGCCATCGGGCCGGAAACCATCACTACTCCAAGGAGATCAAGCGCGAAGCGGTAGAAGCCTATTTGTCCGGGCGGATGAGTGAAGAGGAAATCTGCAAAAAATATCAGATTCGGTCGAGAACACAGCTTGAGAAGTGGGTTTCGTTGTATAATGGTCAAAAAGAGTTCCGTCCCGCGGGCGGAGCCAGGAAGGGTACATGTATGGCCAGGATCAGCGGAGAAGAAAAAGAGAAGGCGGTGGAATTCTGCATCGCCCATGACAGGGACTACGCCCTGACAGCAGAGCGCTTCGGATTTACATACCAGCAGATCTATGGGTGGGTGCGGAAGTATCACGCGGCGGGTCTCAACAGTCTGCGAGAGGATCGGGAGTGCTCCAGAGAACTTTCCGACTGGGTCATTGAGAATAAGCATCTCAAAGCGGTCAATCTTGAGCTGGAAATGGAGGCTGTGCTGCATCGGAAGCTTCAGCAGTACCGATACCAAGGCCGCAGTTCGCCGGATCTCAGCGGCGTGCGGCAGGCTGCCGCGTATCAGGCCATCAAAGAATTGCATGAGGAACACAGATGGCCTGTTTATAAGCTCTGCGCTGCGGTAGGCGTCAGCAAGGCCGGATATTATAAATGGCTCAACCGCGCCGTGAGCCAAAAGCAAACGGAGGACGAGAAACTGGCCGGGCTCATTACCGAGATTTATCAGGCCCAGCGCGGTATTCCCGGATACCGGCAGATGAAGATCATTTTGGAACGCCGCTATGGGCTAAAGTGCAACTTGAAACGAATCTACCGTCTTATGCGCGTGCTTGGACTGCGGTCTGTATGCAGGAAGAAAAAGCGGCGGTATCAGAAGAAGACCCCGGCGGAATACACCGCGGAAAATATTTTGAACAGGGAGTTTTCGTCTGACCGGCAGAATGAGAAATGGGTGACTGACATAACAGAACTCAAATACGGCTCTGGCAGCAAGGCATACCTGAGTGCTGTGCTGGATCTGTACGGAAGGAATATCGTTGCGTTCTCTCTGAGTCGCCGCAATAATACACCTCTTGTGCTGGACACCTTCGAGCAGGCGTTTCAGAAATATCCGGACGCAAAACCGCTGCTGCACAGCGACCGGGGCGTCCAATATACCAGTCGTTCCTTCCGAAAAGAAATGAAACGCGCCGGCGTATGCCAGAGTATGTCCCGCGTGGGACGCTGCCTTGATAACGCCCCAATGGAGGGATTCTGGGGCATCCTAAAAACAGAAATGTATTACCTCTATCATTTCGAGGATTACGAAACTCTGCGGAAGACGATCTGCGCATATATTGACTTTTATAACAATGACAGGTACCAGAAAAAGCTTGGCTGTATGACACCGGCGGAATTCATCGCAGCTTCAGCAAAATAATAACGCAGAGAATCCTACATGTTATAGAATCCTCTGCATAGTTTTTATTTCTTGCTTTGTCTACTTGACAGGGAGCAGTTCATATTCCGCTGTGATACTGACGATCTCATACACCTTGTCCTTGGCGGCGATCCGTTCCGGCTCGTCAATATCCTCATTGTGGTAGGCAACACCGCCGCTCTCAGTTACTTCACAAAGTTGTGCCCCGTCAAGCAGGATACACAGCCTGTCAGTGTGAACTTCGTCCAACTGGAAACCCTCCTTGGCAAGGACGATTGCTGCTTCTCTGAGGTAGCGAGTCTGCGAATCTTTACTGTGGTCGTTCATATCTGTTTTTCCTCCGTCGTTGATAAAATAAAAAAGCGCCCATCTTCGTATTGAAAATGGGCGCCAATTGTGTACTTGATTTAATTGTTGTTGGAAGCGGGGAGGTGCATCTGAACCGTAGATAGAACAAGACCGTAAGGCGTTGGCCTTACGGTCTGTTGTTGGTGGAGATAAGCGGGATCGAACCGCTGACCTCTTGAATGCCATTCAAGCGCTCTCCCAGCTGAGCTATACCCCCATGGAACCGGAAGCCCTTGATTTTACTGGACTTCCGGGATATTAACTTTTTCGATGCCGCGTTGCGATTGCGGGTTGCTTTACTGGTGACTTGCTCTCCCAGCTGAGCTATACCCCCATGGAACCGGAAGCCCTTGATTTTACTGGACTTCCGGGATATTAACTTTTTCGATGCCGCGTTGCGATTGCGGGTTGCTTTACTGGTGACTTGCTCTCCCAGCTGAGCTATACCCCCATATTCGCTCCAGCGATTTTGGCTCATCGCTGTCGACTTGCTCAGTATAGTACGGCAGCCCTGATTTGTCAACACTTTTTTTCAAAATTTTTCGGTTTTTTTCCGGACGGGGGAAGCCGCGGCCTTCCCGTCCGATAATGGGCTACTGCGTTTTTCCGCAGTCCGGCCCGGTGCACAGCTGCTTCACCGCCTGGTGCGCGCCGGTGGCCGCCAGCCCGGACACCATGCCGATGGCAGCGGCGGTGATGGCGTCCCCCGCCGGGAAGCCCGGCATGATATACAGTCCCGCCACCCCCAGAGCGCCGCCCAGAACAGCGCACACCGTAGGGATCCACCGCTCCCCGCGGCCCCAGGCCTTCATGGCCTGACCCGCCGCATAGGCGATTACCGTGATGGCGGCCACGCCTGCGATTCCAAAATCCATTCCTCATCTCCTCCCGCCCCAGTATATGTGCGCCGCCGGTGGGCAGACACCGGCAGGGAAATTTTTTTCACAATTCAGGCAAAGAAAGTTTGCAAATAAAATATAGGTGTGCTATAATGTTCACCGAATTGATTCGGTGGAATCCGACAAATTTTATGGAGGGGTAATCTTATGACCAATCAGACTATTCCCAAGCGCAGTGAAGTTCCGGAGGAGATGACCTGGAACCTGAAGGACATGTTCGCCAGCGACGAGGCCTGGATGACGGAATATGAGGCCATGAAGGCGTTCCCCGCCAAAATCGCCGCCTTTCAGGGCACCCTGGCCCGCAGTGCCGGGGACCTGCTGGCCTGGTTCCGGCTGCAGGACGAGATCGAGCTGCGGCTGAGCGTGCTCATGGGTTATGCCAGCTGCAAGGGCGACGAGGACACCGGCAACAGCTTTTATCAGGACGTCCGGGGCAAGGCCATGAACGTGTATGTGTCCATCGCCAGCGCTGCCGCCTTTGCCACCCCCGAGATCATGGCCATTCCCGAGGAGACCCTGAACGGGTTCTACGCACAGGAGCCGGAGCTGGAGACCTATCGCCGCAGCCTGTACCAGATCCGCCGCCGCAGGGACCACATTCTCTCTCCTGCCGAGGAGCGTCTGCTGGCCTCCGCCGGTGAAATGGCCAACGCTTCTGAGAACATCGCCGGCGTTTTCCGCAACGCCGACCAGATCTTCCCCGATGTCACCGACAGCCAGGGCAACGTCCATCCCCTGACGGACGCCACCTTCGTCCCCCTGCTGACCAGCCCCGACCGGGAGCTGCGCCGCCGGGCCTTTGAGACGTATTACAAGCAGCTGGGCCAGTATAAGAACACCATTGCCGCCACCCTGGACGGTCAGTTCAAGCAGCTGTGCTTCTTTTCCAACGCCCGCCATTACGACAGCACCATCCAGGCCTCTCTGGACGCTACCGAGGTGCCCGTGCCCGTGTACATGAACCTCATTGAGGCCGTTCACAACAACCTGGACAAGATGTACCGCTATGTGGCCCTGCGCAAGAAGCTGCTGGGTGTGGACGAGCTGCATATGTACGATGTGTACACCCCCATTGTGGCCGACGCCGACCAGGCCATTACCTATGAGCAGGCCAAGGAGACCGTGCTGGAGGCCCTGCAGGTGCTGGGTGAGGACTACGTGGACCTGCTGAAGGAGGGCTTCAGCAACCGCTGGATCGACGTTTACGAAAACGTGGGCAAGCGGGGCGGCGCCTACTCCTCCGGCAACAGCCGTCCCCACCCCTATGTCCTGCTGAACCACAAGGACAATCTGGACTGCCAGTTCACCCTGGCCCACGAGATGGGCCATGCCCTGCACAGCTATCACAGCTGCAAATATCAGCCCGTCAGCACCAGCGACTATGTGATCTTCGTGGCTGAGGTAGCCTCCACCTGCAACGAGGTGCTGCTGATGCGCCACCTGCTGAAAAAGACCACCGATAAGAAGCAGCGGGCCTATCTCATCAACCACTTCATGGACCAGTTCAAGGGCACCGTGTATCGCCAGACCATGTTCGCTGAGTTCGAGCTGGCCATGGGCAAGATGGCCGAAAACGGCCAGGCCCTTACCGCCGACGCCCTGTGCCAGAAGTACCACGAGCTCAACAAGCTGTACTTCGGCCCGGATATGGTGTCCGACGACCAGATCGCCCTGGAATGGGCCCGGATCCCCCATTTCTTCTACAACTACTATGTGTTCCAGTATGCCACCGGCTTCTCCGCTGCCGTGGCCATTGCCAACCGCATCCTCAAGGAAGGCGCTCCCGCCGTGGCAGACTACAAGAAGTTCCTGTCCGGCGGCTGCAGCACCGACCCCATCAGCCTGCTGAAGATCGCCGGCGTGGACATGAGCTCCCCCGAGCCGGTGAACAGCGCCCTGGCTCTGTTCGGCGAGCTGGTGGACGAGATGGAGCAGCTGGTGTAACACCGCAAAATTCCAGGCATACCGGGTCGCGGCCCGGTATGCCTGGAATGATGAGCATCCCTATTTCGCCCTCACGTCCAATATCGTGCACAGCAGGGAGGCGCTGTCCCCCCGTCGGCAGCGGTCGAATTCCTCCCGACCAAGGCGGTATGGGCGCCCCCAGGAGGACACCGTCAGCCACAGGCAGTCCGTCCGCTGCTGCCGCAGATACAGCAGCAGGTCCGGCGCCGCAATAACGCCGCAGCCGCATTGGCGCAGCGCCCCGCTGTCCAGCCATCGCTGGCTGCCGCCGTAAGACAGCACGCCGTTCCGAAGGGCGGATATATACTCACCCTTCAGCGCATGTTCTTCCATTTCTGCGTTTCCTCCCCATAAGCACCCTTCACCATACCGTTTTCCCCGAAGCTTGCCCATGCACCCCCTGGCCGGCCGGCGGTTTCCTCCCCGTCTCGCGCCTTAAATTGCCATATTTTTAACATTTTTGCCAAAAATATCACATAAGTTTCCTTTGTGGAAAATGCCGTGATTCCTCCCGGATTTTTTGTACCTCTCTCCAAACTTGTGCCGCAAGCCCGTTTTCGGCCCGTTTTTTGCCCCTCCTTTTCTTTACATCGTTGTGGATTTGTGCTTAAATATAGCTGTAAGCGTATGCTTGTGCCCGGCAAGGTGCACAAGCACATGGCTATGAATTTGAGGAGGAAGCATTCATGGTACAATTCGCATCGAGGATGGACCTTTTGAAGGGGTCCGAGATCCGGGAGCTGTTAAAGCTCACCGCGCAGCCCGACATCATATCCTTTGCCGGCGGCATGCCCGCCCCGGAGCTGTTCCCCGTGGAGCAGATGATGGAGGCCTCCCGTGCCGTTTTGGAGGAGAACGGCCGCGTGGCGCTCCAGTATTCATCCACTGAAGGCTATCCCAAGCTGCGCCAGCAGATTGCCGACCGCATGCTGGCCAAGAACAACATCCACACCGACGCAGACCACATTCTGGTGACCTCCGGCTCTCAGCAGGGTCTGGATTTCTCCGCCCGGGTCTTTCTGGACCCCGGCGATGTGGTGCTGCTGGAGAGTCCGTCCTACCTGGGCGCCGTCAACGCCTTCAAGGCCTGCCAGCCCCGGTTCATCGAGGTGCCCACCGACGACGGCGGCATGATCATGGAGGAGCTGGAAAAGATCCTGGCCACCACCGAACGGGTAAAGATGATCTACGTCATCCCCGATTTCCAGAATCCCACCGGCCGCACCTGGGATCTGGACCGCCGCCACCGGTTCATGGAGATCATCAACCGCTATGAGATCCCCGTGGTGGAGGATAACCCCTACGGCGAGCTGCGGTTCGAGGGTGAGTCCCTGCCCGCGCTGAAGAGCCTGGATACCAAGGGCCTGGTGATCTATCTGGGCACCTTCTCCAAGATTCTGGCCCCCGGCTATCGTCTGGGCTGGGTCTGCGCCGAGGAGCATATTCTGGCCAAGTACAACTTTATGGAGCAGGCCGCCTCCCTGCAGGCGTCCACCGTGGGCCAGATGGAGACCTCCAAGTGGATCGAGATGTTCGACCTGGACGCCCATGTGGCCACCATCCGCGCCTGCTATGACAAGCGCCGGAAGGTGATGCTGGAAACGCTGGAGCGGGAGCTGCCTGAGGGCTGCACCTTCACCCACCCCGTGGGCGGCCTGTTCGCCTGGGTGGTGCTGCCGGAGTATATGGACGCCAAGGAGCTTCAGATGAAGTGCCTGGAAAAGAAGGTTGCCTTTGTTCCCGGCGGCTCCTTCTTCCCCAACGGCGGCCACGAGAATACCCTGCGTCTAAACTACAGCTGCATGCCCGAGGAGAAGATCGTCCAGGGCATCACGGCTCTGTGCCAGACCATTCGCGAAAACCTGCGGTAATCCCGCGTTTCTGATGCAAGCGTTACTATTTTAAGGAGAATCTGACCCATGAAAAACGTCAAGGTGCTGATCGGCAACTACGGCAGCGGCAAAAGCGAGCTGGCGCTGAATTTCGCCATCCGGGCCGCCGCCCGGGGCGACAGAACGGAGCTTCTGGACCTGGATATGGTGAACACCTACTTCCGCCTGACCGAGCGGGGCAAGCTGGTGGAGCAGAAGGAGATCCGCCTGGTATCCCCCAACTTTGCCTGTTCCGGCATCGAGACGCTGTCTCTGCCGGCGGAGGTGTCGTCCGCCTTTGTGCTGGATTGGGACAGCGTCATCTTTGACGTAGGCGGCGACGATGTGGGCGCCACGGCCCTGGGCCGCTACCACCAGGACTTCATCAGCCTGGAGCCCGGTGCCCTGGAGGTGCTGAACGTGGTAAACATCCGGCGGCCTCTGGCCAGCACCCCGGACAAGATCCACCATCTGCAGGACGCCATGCAGCTGCATTCCCGTCTGAGCATCACCGGTATGATCAACAATACCAACCTCTCCACCATGACCAGCGCCGACGATTTGTGGGACGGCTACCTGGTGCTGCGGGAGGTGGCGGACCGCACCGGCATTCCCGTGGCGTATACCACCGGTAAAAAGGAGTTCCTGGACGACTTCCTGGCCCGGAATCCGGACCCCGCCTATGTGGGCACGCCCGTCCCCATCGACGTGTACATGCACCGCGACTGGAACTCCTATATCCAGCACGGGCTGAACACCACCGATCCCCGGAAGGAGATCTATTAACGCGCGACCCCCGGTAAGCGGGATTTTTATAGATACCCATTGGAAAGGCAAAAATCCAGAAAAGAGGTGTAAAGTGTGGTAAGAGTTACTATCAACGAGAATCTTTGCAAGGGCTGCGGCCTGTGCGTTCGGGCATGTCCCAAGCACATCATTGCCCTGTCCAAGACGAAGATCAACGCGAAGGGCTATCATCCGGCTGAGGTCACCGATATGGAGGCCTGCATCGGCTGCACATCCTGCGCGCGTACCTGCCCTGATGTGGTGATCCGCATCGAAAAAGACTAAGGAGGATTAATCATGGCTTTGACTCTTATGAAGGGCAGCGAAGCTATTGCGGAGGCTGCCATTCGCGCAGGCGCCCGTTTCTTCTTCGGCTACCCCATCACTCCCCAGACGGAGATCCCTGAGTACATGTCCGCCCGTATGCCCGAAATCGGCGGCTGCTTCCTGCAGGCCGAGAGCGAAGTGGCGGCCATCAACATGGTGTACGGCGCTGCCGGTACCGGCGCCCGCGTCATCACCTCTTCTTCCAGCCCCGGCGTGTCCCTGAAGCAGGAGGGCATCTCCTACTGCGCAGGCGCCCGCGTCCCCGCCGTGATCGTCAACGTCATGCGCGGCGGCCCCGGTCTGGGCAACATCCAGGCCTCCCAGGGCGACTATTTCCAGGGCGTCAAGGGCGGCGGCAACGGTGACTATCACCTGCTGACCTACGCTCCCTCCTCCATCCAGGAGTTCATCGACATCATGATGTTCGCCTATGAGAAGGCTGAAAAATATCGTATTCCCGTTCTGTTCCTGGCCGACGGCATCATCGCCCAGATGATGGAGCCCGTGGAGCTGCCCGAAATGGTGGACTACAAGGTCGACCCCGAAGAGAAGCCCTGGGCCTGCACCGGCTGGAAGCCCGGCGACGATCCCGCCAAGCGCGGCGTCATCAACTCCATCTATATCGACACCGAGAGCCTGGCCGTTCACAACGACGAGCTGCAGGCCGTGTATAAGGAAGTCGTGGCCAACGAGCAGATGGTGGAGACCTACAACTGCGAGGGCGCCGAGTACATCATCACCGCCTTCGGCACCGTGGCCCGTATTGCCAAGAGCGCCATTGCCGAGCTGAAGGCCAAGGGCATCAACGTGGGTCTGGTCCGTCCCATCACCGTGTGGCCCTTCCCCTACGACGCCGTCCGCGAGGCCGCCTGCCAGGATTCCGTCAAGGCCGTTCTGGACGTGGAGCTGAACGAGGGCCAGATGCTGGAGGATGTCAAGCTGGCCATCAACGGCGCCAAGCCCATTGATTTCACCGGCCACTGCGGCAGCCAGATGCCCACCACCGATGAGATCGTCGAGAAGATTCTCAGCATGAAGGAGGGCAAGTAACATGGCCGTATTATTTGAAAAGACAAAGCTGCTCACCGATAAGCAGTTCCATTACTGCCCCGGCTGCAACCACGGCATCATTCACCGCCTGGTGGCCGAGGTCATCGACGAGATGAACCTGGACGGCAAGGTCATCGGCGTGGCCCCCGTGGGCTGCTCCGTGTTTGCCTATGACTACTTCAACTGCGACATGTACGAGGCCGCGCACGGCCGCGCACCTGCCGTGGCCACCGGCGTCAAGCGCGCCGTGGGCCCCGACACCATGGTGTTCACCTATCAGGGCGACGGCGACCTGGCCTCCATCGGCACCGCCGAGATCGTTCACGCCGCCCACCGCGGCGAGAAGATCGTCACCATCTTCGTCAACAACGCCATTTACGGCATGACCGGCGGTCAGATGGCCCCCACCACCCTGATCGGCCAGAAGACCACCACCTCCCCCTATGGCCGCGACGAGGCCTGGTGCGGCGCCCCCATCAAGATGAGCGAGATGCTGGCCGCTGTGCCCAGCTCCTACTACATCGAGCGCGTGGCCGTCAACAACACCGCCAACATCGTCAAGGCCAAGAAGGCCATTGCCAAGGCTTTCCGTTACCAGAAGGAGGGCAAGGGCTTCTGCATGGTAGAGGTTCTGTCCACCTGCCCCACCAACTGGGGTATGTCTCCCGTGGAGGCAATGACCTGGCTGGAGGAAAACATGATTCCTTACTATCCTCTGGGTGTTTACAAAGACAAGGAGGCCAAGTAACATGGAAAAGACCTTTATTTTCGCCGGTTTCGGCGGTCAGGGCATGCTCCTGATCGGTAAGTTCATGGCGATGGCCTGCATGCTGGACGGCAAGCACGTTTCCTGGCTGCCCTCCTACGGTCCCGAGATGCGCGGCGGTACCGCCAACTGCTCCGTCATCGTGTCCGACGACCCCGTGGCCTCCCCCCTGGTGGACAAGGCCGATGTGATCGTGGCCATGAACCGTCCCTCTCTGGATAAGTTCGAGGAGCATGTGAAGCCCGGCGGCGTGCTGGTGATCAACAGCAGCATCATCGACCGCAAGGCCGTCCGCGACGACATCCAGGTGGTGTACTGCGACGCCAACGCCATTGCCGAGTCCATCGGCAACCCCAAGGGCGCCAACGTGGCCATTCTGGGCGCTGTCCTGGAAAAGGTCCCCGTCACCACCGTGGAGCAGATGACCGAGGCCATCCGCATCGAGCTGGGTGAGCGCAAGGCCCGCTTCCTGGAGGGCAACAAGAAGGCTTTGATCGCCGGCATGGAAGCCGCCCGGTAAGCCCGTCCCCCCCAAAAAAAAATACAGCAAGTCCCCGGCTGCATCGCAGCCGGGGACTCAGCTTGTCAAAAATTCTTTTTGACGAGGGCAAACGGGTGTGCCGCAGCACACCCGTTTTTTTCTCACCCGTTCTCCCGGTCTTCCGCGGCGGCGGACACATTTTCCGCCACCCGAGCGGCGGCCTTGGCGTCCTCCTGCCCGGCGGTATAGGCCCGGGTCCTGGCGTCCTCCAGCTCCTTCTGCCGGGTCTTTTCGTCCCGCTCTGCCTGGCGGGCGGCCCGGCGGGCCGACACGCTGCGGCGGGTGGCCTTCACCACCTGCCACACCGTCACCAGCACGACCACCGCCAGGCCGATCCAGCCTGCGGTGCGGATGTGCCAGAAATCCCGGATGGTAAATGCGTCGTTGTACATGCCCAGATAGTACAGGGCCACGCCGCCTACCGCGCACAAAAGCCCCAACACCAGGTCCAGCACCGCCCGGACCCGGTGGGCTCCCCGGCGCACAAAAAAGCACACGATCAGCGCCAGGGCGCACCAGAACAACGCCGGTGACTGGGCATACAGAATATTCATACAGTGACCCTCTCTCGTTTATTCGTCACAGGCTGCACTTGCCCCGGGAGATATACTTCCCGTCGGGCCCGGCCAGGACAAAGCCGTCCTCCACTGCCAGGCGGCCCCGGAGCCACACCTGCCGGATGCCGCCCCGGATGGGGAAGCCCTCATACGGCGTGTAGCCCGCCAGGCTTGTCATGTCCTCCGCCCGGAGCAGATGGTCCGCCTGGGGATCGTACACCACGATATCCGCGTCGGCCCCGGCCTGGAGCACGCCCTTCCGGGGGAACATACCGTAGAGCTTGGCGGGGTTTTCCGACAGCACCCGGCACATGGTGGCCAGGCTGATCTTCCGCGTGGTAACGCCGTAGGTATACAGCAGCTCGCCCCGGGTCTCCACCCCCGGCAGGCCGCCGGGGATCCTGGTAAAGTCCCCGCGTCCGGCGTCCTTCTGCTCCAGGGTAAAGCTGCAATGATCCGTGGACACGGTCTGGATCTCGCCCTTGCGCAGGGCGGCCCACAGGACCCGCTGGTCCTCCGTCTTGCGGATGGGCGGGGCGCAGACATAGCGGGCGGCCCGGGAATAGTCGGGGTCGTCATACACGCTGTCGTCCAGCAGCAGATACTGGGGGCAGGTCTCCACATACACCCGCTGGCCCCGTTTGCGGGCGGCCTCCACCTCCCGCAGGGCGGCGGCATTGGTCAGATGCACGATGACCACCGGGATATCCACCGCCTGAGCGATGCGCAGCAGCCGGGACACGGCCTCCGCCTCCAGGAAATCGGGCCGGGTCCGGGGATGGGAGCCCACGCCCATCTCCCCCGCGGCCTTCTTCTCGGCGATCAGCGCGTCAATGACGCCGCTGTTTTCGCAGTGAACGCCGCAGATGCCTCCCTTTTCCCTGAGCTTTTTCAGGGCGTGATACATGGCCTCGTCGCCGATCATCATGGCCGGATAGGTCATGTACATTTTGAACGAGGAGATCCCGGCGGCGTACATGTCGTCGATCTCCGCCTCGATGCCGGGATTCCAGTCGTCGATGGTCATATGGAAGCCGTAGTCACAGCAGCAGTTGCCGTCGGCCTTCTTGTGCCAAAGCTCCAGCCCCTGGTGCAGGGTTTCGCCCTTGTTGGGGCAGGCGAAGTCCACCACCGTGGTGGTGCCGCCCCGCAGCGCCGACCGGCTGCCAGAGAAGAAATCGTCCGCCGTTGTGGTGCTGCACACGTCCAGGTCGAAATGGGTATGGGCGTCGATGAAGCCCGGCAGCAGCAGCTGTCCCTCCACGTCGATGACCGTGGCCTCCGGCGCGGAGATGCTGCGGGCCACCCGGAGGATCTTCTCGTCCTCCACCAGCACGTCCGCCCGGCGGGTGCCCCGTCCGGACACCACTGTGCCCCCGCGAAACAGATATTTCATGGAAAATGCCCTCCTTTTCCGGGTTGATCGCATGATTTTTTATTATATCATGAAATGCACAAAAATCCATCCCATTTTCCCGGGTTTATACCCACGCAATTTCAACAAAATGAGAATGAAATTTTAGTATACCTTGCAGAAGGAAAAAGAATTTCCTTTTCCGGAGAAATCATGTATGATAAAGGTACAACAGAACGCGCACCGCGCTCTGAAAATTGAAGGAGGAAAGAATACCATGCGGAAATTCTTAGCGACTCTGCTGGCGCTGGTCATGACGCTGGCGCTGATGGTCCCGGCTTCCTGGGGCGAGAACAAGGAGACGTATCAGCTCCCTGACTCCCTGGAGGGCAAGACCGTCATCCTGCACACCAACGACGTCCACGGCGCTATCGACAAGTACGCCAAGGTGGCTGCTCTGCGGGACGAGTGCTACGACAAGGGTGCTCACCAGGTGATCCTGCTGGACGCCGGTGACTACAGCCAGGGCTCTCCCTACGTCAGCCTCAGCAAGGGCGCAACCGCCCTGGACATGATGGCCCTGGTGGGCTATGACGTCATCACCCTGGGCAACCACGAGTTTGACTATGGCTTCCCCCAGCTGATGGAGAACCTGAAAAAGCACCAGGGCGATTTCATGGTCGCCTGCAACAACCTGGTGGACGACGAGGGTGAGCTGCTCTTCGCCCCCGGCGGCACCGCTCCCATCTATGCCGACGACACCTATGAGACCGAGCTGTTCCGCATCGCCATTGTGGGCATGGCCACTCCCGAGACCCAGACCAAGGCCAACCCCGCCCTGATGAAGGGCCTGAGCTTCATCAGCGGCAAGGATCTGTACAAGGTCACCCAGGAGGATGTGGACATGGCCCGCAGCGAGGGCAATGCCGATATCGTCATCGCTCTGGGCCACCTGGGCGTGGATAAGTCCTCCGAGCCCAACTGCTCCTATAATGTGATGCAGAACGTCAAGGGCATCGACCTGTTCATCGACGGCCACTCCCACACGGTGATGACCGCCAGCAAGGACAACAGCATGGTCCAGTCCACCGGCACGGGCCTTGCCTATGTGGGCGCCATCGTCATTGACAACGCCACCAAGAGCATCGAGAGCAACGGCCTCATCGATCTGTCCGCCTACACCAAGGAGGACGCCACCGTGAAGGCTGCCGCCGACAAGATCATCAGCGACATCAACGCCGAGTACGGCAAGGTTTTTGCCAGAACCGACGTGGAGCTCAACGGCGACAAGGATCCCGGCAACCGCACCCAGGAGACCAACCTGGGCGACCTGATCACCGACTCCATGCTGTGGGCCATCCGCAAGGACGCTGAGCTCACCGTTCCCGCCGAGAACGTGGTAGCCATCACCAACGGCGGCGGCATCCGGGCCTGGATCCACAAGGGCGACATCTCCAAGCTGGACGTGAACACCGTGCTGCCCTTCGGCAACACCGTGGCCGTGGTGTACGTCACCGGCGCCGAGCTGCTGGAGGCCCTGGAGGCTTCTACCTTTGCTCTGCCCGACTCCCTGGGCGGCTTCCCCCAGATTGCCGGCATGAACATCTCCATTGACGCCACCAAGAAATACGATCCGCAGACCACTCCCTATCCCAGCGGCAGCGGTAAGGCCACCTACTATGGTCCCGCTTCCATCAACCGCGTTACCATCAACAGCGTCAACGGCAAGGCCTTTGACCCCAACAAGACCTATGCCGTGGTCACCAACAACTTCTGCGCCGCCGGCGGCGACACCTACTATGCCTTTGCTGCCGCCTCCAGCCAGTTCGACACCGGTCTGCCTCTGGACGAGGTGCTGATGGACTACATCACCACCGAGCTCAAGGGCGTTGTGGGCGAGCAGTATGCCCAGCCCCAGGGCCGCATGACCATCACCCTGCCTGCCGAGGAGCCCACCACTCCCACCAAGCCTGAAAGCCCCAAGACCGCCGATACCGGCGTGGTGGTGTACGGCCTGGTGGCCGTCATGGCAGCCGGCGCTGTCGTGGTGATGACCTCCAAGAAGCGCAAGGCCATCTGAGCGATCTCCTTTCGCTGACACAGCATTTCCCCTGCCCCGGCGGACAAGCCCCGCCGGGGCTTTTTCTGTCATGGCGCTATTCTGCAACTAAAATTACGCCAACCACTTTTCAAATCCGGCGGGATATGCTATGATATAATGTAATAAAGAAGGATTACGAGGGCTTATGCCAGATATCGCGGCTTCTTATTTTGCTGAGGAGGACACCATTCATGGCTGAGGTTGGAAAACGGGAGGTCCGGGTGGACGCCTTTGACAAGGCCACCGGACGCACCAAATATTACGAGGATCTGATGCCCCGGGACGCGCTGTATGTGCGCATCAAGCACTCCACCATTGCCCACGGCTTCGTGAAGTCTGTGGACACCACCGCTGCGGAGGCGATCCCCGGCGTGGTGAAGGTCCTGACCTGCTTCGACGTGCCGGAGCACCCCTTCCCCACCGCCGGTCACCCCTGGTCCATGGACCCGGACCACCAGGACGTGGCGGACCGTCATCTGCTCAACCGCCATGTCCGCTACTACGGCGACGACGTGGCCGTGGTCATCGCGGAAAACGAGGTGGCCGCCATGCAGGGCGTCCGGGCTTTGCAGGTGGAGTATGAGGAGCTTCCCCTGGTGCTGGACGCCCAGGAGGCCATGAAGCCCGGCGCACCCCGGCTTCACGATGACTATCCCGACAATGTCCTCAAGCACACCGACATGAAAAAGGGCGACTATCAGGCCGCCATCCGGGAGCCGGGACTCATCCGGGTAGAGGGCTGGTACGATACCCCTACGGTGCAGCACTGCCACATTGAGAACCACGGCTGCTTCGCCTATGAGGAAAACGGCCGCATCACCGTGGTGGCCTCCACCCAGATCCCCCATATCATCCGCCGGGTGGTAGGGCAGGCTCTGGGCCGCCCCTGGAGCGATATCCGTGTGATAAAGCCCTATATCGGCGGCGGCTTCGGCAACAAGCAGGACGCCCTGTACGAGCCTCTGTGCGCCTGGTGCTCCACCCAGGTCCACGGGCGCTGCGTCCGCATCGACTGCTCCCGGGAGGAAACCTTCGTCTCCAACCGAGTGCGCCACGCCATCCGGTTCCACATCGTGTCCTGGCTCCGGCCGGACGGCACCTTTGCCGCCCGGAAGGTGGAGCTGTTCTCCAACCAGGGGGCCTACGCCTCCCACGGACACAGCATCGTGGCCAAGGCCATGGGCTCCTTCCCCCAGCACTACCCCTGCGACAACATGGAGTGCGACGCCTGGACCGTGTTCACCAACCGGCCCGCCGCCGGCGCCATGCGGGGCTATGGTATGCCCCAGGCCTCCTTTGCCGACGAAGCCAACGTGGAGGACTGCGCCAAGGCCGTGGGCATGGACCCCCTGGCCTTCCGGATGCAGAACGTCATGCCCCAGGGGTACGAGGACGGATTCTCCCACAACGTCAACTATGACGATTCCTTCCGCCAGTGCCTGGAGGCAGGCAAGAAGTACATCGACTATGACAGGAAGCTGGCGGAATTTGCCAAGGACACCGGCCCCGTCCGCCGGGGCATCGGTATGGCCACCTTCTGGTACAACACCGCCGTGTATCCCATCTCCCTGGAGACCTCCTCCAACCGGATGCAGCTGAATCTGGACGGCAGCGTCACCATGCAGTGCGGCGAGACGGAGATCGGCCAGGGAGCCGACACCGTCTATGCCCAGATGGCCGCTGATGTGGTGGGCCTGGGCGACTATCGCCGGGTCCACGTGGTGTCCTGCCAGGATACGGACATCACCCCCACAGGCCTGGGCGCCTACGCCTCCCGCCAGACGTATGTGGCGGGGTTCTCCATCCGCCAGACGGGCCTGCTGCTGAAGGAGAAGATCCTGGACTACGCCGCCAAGCTCACCCGCCAGGCGGTGTACAACATGGACATCGCGGACGGCAATATCGTCCGCACCACCGACGGCAAGGTGCTGATGAGCCTGTCGGAGCTGGCCATGCACGCCCAGTATAACCCCAACGACTCCCTGCACATCACCGCCGAGAGCACCTACACCATCCGCAACAACGCCTATTCCTTCGGCTGCACCTTCGCCGAGGTGGAGGTGGATATCCCCATGTGCAAGGTGACGCTGAAGGACATCATCAACGTCCACGACTGCGGCAGGCTGGTGAATCCGGCCCTGGCCGAGGCCCAGGTCCACGGCGGCATGTCCATGGCCATCGGCTACGGTCTGTCCGAGCAGCTGCTGTTCGACGAAAAGACCGGCCGTCCCCTGAACAACAACCTGCTGGACTATAAGCTCTCCACCATCATGGACCACCCCCATCTGGAGGCGCAGTTCGTGGAAAATGCCGAGCCCACCAGCGCCTTCGGCACCAAGGCCTTGGGCGAGCCCCCGGCCTGCTCCGGCGCCCCCGCCATCCGCAACGCCATCTACAATGCCACCGGCGTGGCCATCGACCAGGATCCCATCACCCCCCACGTCCTTTTCCGGCGCTTCACGGAAGAGGGCCTGATCCGGGACTAAGGAGGAAATACCGCTATGTATGATATGTCAGCGCTCTACCAGGCCGAAAGCGTCCAGGACGCCATCCGCCTGCGGCTGGAGCATCCCGAGGCCCAGATCATCGCCGGAGGCACCGACGTGCTGGTGCAGATGCGGGAGGGCAAGCGGGCCGGAAAGGCCCTCATCAGCATCCAGGGCTGCCGCGAAATGCGGGGCGTGTCCCTGGATGACCAGGAAAATCTCCGCATCGGCAGCCTCACCACCTTCAGCCACATCACCGCCGATCCCCTGATCCAGCGGTACATCAACGTGCTGGGCGAGGCGGTGGACATGGTGGGCGGCCCCCAGATCCGCAACGCCGGCACCATCGGCGGCAACACCTGCAACGGCGTCACCTCCGCCGACTCCGCCTCCACCCTCCACGCCTGGGAGGCCATCATCGAGATCACCGGCAAAAACGGCGTCCGCCGGGTGCCTATCAAGGATTTCTACCTCAAGGCCGGCACCGTGGACCTGCGGGCGGAGGACGGCGAGATCCAGACCGCCATCCTGATCCCCAAGGCATCCTATGACCGGACCTTCGGCCACTATATCAAGTACGCCATGCGCAACGCCATGGACATCGCCACCCTGGGCACCTCCGTCAACGCCCGGCTGAGCCCGGACAAAAAGACCTTTGAGCGGGTGCGCATCGCCTTCGGCGTGGCGGGCCCCGTGCCCCTGCGGGCGCTGAATGCCGAGGCGTTCATCAACGGCAGGGCCGTCACCCTGGAGAACATCCAGCAGTTCGGCCGCACGGTGCTGGAGGACATCCACCCCCGGGATTCCTGGCGGGCCAGCAGGGCCTTCCGGTCCCACATCGCCGTGGAAAGCGCCAAGCGCTGCCTCATCGAGTCCGTGAAGCTGGCAGGAGGTGAGCTGTAATGGCAAAGAATCAGTATCAGCTGGTCACGTTCTTCCTCAACGGCAAGGAAGTGGAGAAAATGGTGGACGTCCGGGCATCTCTGACGGATATGCTCCGCAACGACTTCTCCATGACCTCCGTGAAGAAGGGCTGCGAGGTGGGCGAATGCGGCGCCTGCAACGTGCTCATCGACGGCGAGTGCTACAACTCCTGCCTGTACCTGGCCGTGTGGGCCGAGGGCAAGCACATCACCACCCTGGAGGGCCTCATGGGCCCCAACGGCGAGCTGTCCGACATTCAGCAGGCCTTTATGGAGGAAACCGCCATCCAGTGCGGCTTCTGCATCCCGGGCTTTATCATGACGGCGGTGGAGATCCTGGACCGGGGCGTGTACTATACCGACGACCAGCTGCGCAAGCTGCTGTCCGGCCATCTGTGCCGCTGCACCGGGTATGAGAACATCTTCAAGGCCGTGAAAAAGACCATGCTGCGCCGCCTGGGCCGCCTGGACGACCCGTATCTGAATACCTGACCCCTCAAAATCCCCTTATGCCCCCGCATAAGGGGATTTTTTTTGAAATTTTCTGTCAGATTCCGCTGCACCGCGCGTCTAATAAACAGAAAGGAGGGAGGACATGGCCCAGGATATGGAGCAGCTGTACCGCCGCCACTATCAGACGGTGTACCGCTACGCTCTGCGGCTCACCGGCAGCGAACACGCCGCCGAGGAGCTGGCGGCGGAGACCTTTTACCGGGCCATGGTGGCCCTGCCGGATTTCCGGGGCGAGTGCGCCGCCTCCACCTGGCTGTGCCAGATCGCCCGGAACACCTGGACCTCCCTGCGGCGGAAGGAGGGCCGGTGCCAGCCCCTGGACGACACCGCCGCCCTGCCGGACAGCCGGGACTTTGCCGCCGCCTTTGAGGACAAGGACCTGGCCCTGCGCATCCACCGGCTGCTGCACCGGCTGCCGGAGCCGTACCGGGAGGTATTTCTGCTGCGGGTGCTGGGGGAGCTGTCCTTCCGCGACATCGGCAGCCTGTTTGAAAAGGGTGAAAATTGGGCCTGCGTCACCTATCACCGGGCCCGGAAGAAAATCATGGAGCAAATGGAGGGAACGCCATGAAAACCATCGACTGTGCCTTGGCCCAGGATCTGATGCCCCTGTACACCGAGGGGATGCTGAGCCCGGAATCCCGGGAGGCTCTGGAGGAGCACCTGGCCGGGTGCGAAGCCTGCCGCCGGACGGCGGACGAAATGTGCCACCCCCTGCTGGAGCCGCAGTTTCAGGAGGAGGCCCGGCTGCTGCGCCGCCTGCGGCGGCGGCGGAAGGCCCTGTGGGCGGCGGTGATCGTCCTGGCGGCGCTGCTGGTGCTGTCCGGCATTCTGTGGTACGCCGAAGCCCGGTACACCGCCCAGGCCCTGACGCCCCGCCTGACCAGGCTGAGCATTCCCGGCCAGGCCGTCCAGGAGAGCTATACGGCTGAGGACGGCAGCGTAGTCATCCAGAAGGTCCCCAACCAGAAATATCTTTACTACTTTCTCCTGCGTTCCAGCAGCAAGGACATCCCCCTGAAGCTGACGGAGGGAAAGGTCTACGGGTTCTATGACGGGCAGCTTTATCAGCTGAACGCCCAATTCTACATCCACGACACCTCCAAGGGCGTCCTGCCCCTGGGGTATGAGTCCGGCGTGGAGTTCAGCGATCAGGTGGTAAACGGCTGGCTGAACCCGCTGCCCGCTCAGGGGCAGCAGCTGGAGCTGGTGATGGTGCTGGACGAGTACCCGGACTATCTGGATCAGCCCGATCAATTCCTGCTGGAGCTGACGTATCAGCCCGCGGGCTTCGCGGCGTCGCTGCTGCCAGACGGCGACACCGCCCCACGGACGGTGCGGCTGTGGAGCGAATGAAATAGACAAAGCCCCGGGCGGCCATATCTGCCTTCCGCCGTCCGGGGCTCTGTCATGCCCAAAATGGCATTTTCCCGCCCTGCCGTATTGACAATCCTGGCGGATTTTGCTATACTGAACAAAAATTCATCTGGTTATCTAAATTTTTTTGAGATTCGTTATTCTATTTTGAAAATATCGCTATGGGAGGACGCCATGATCTTCTATACCGCCGACCTCCACTTTCACTATGAGCCCTTTCTGCCCTCCCGTCCCTTCGGCTCCGTGGAGGAAATGGACCGGGTGCTGATCGCCCGGTGGAACGCCGCCGTGTCGGAGGATGACACCGTGTATGTGGTGGGGGATGTGGGCTATAACCGGGGCCTGGTGCCGGGGGACGCGCTGGCGCGGCTCCGGGGCCATAAGCACCTGATCCGCGGCAATCACGACACCGGCTTTGAAAACGCCGGGGAGCTGTACCGCTATTTTGAGACCGTCACCGACTTCAACGAGATCGACGACGGAGAGGTCCACATTATCCTCTGCCACTATCCCATTCTCTACCGCAGGCGGGGCTATATGATCCACGGCCACCTGCACCAGACCCGTGGCCCGGAATACGGCATGCTGCGCCAGATGCCCCGGGTGCTCAACGCCGGGGTGGACGTGAATTTCTACCGCCCCGTGACCCTTCCCCAGCTCATCGAAAACAACCGCGCCTTCTACAGCGGGGAGAATGATGCCCTGATCCCCCCTCCCCCGCCGCCCCAGCGGCGGGTCGGTGACGGCTGGCTGCCGGGCCGGCCGGATTTCCGCCCCCTTCCGTCCCGGCCTGATTCTGATAAGGAGTGACCTATGAAACAGCGTATTCTCGCCCTATTCCTGGCCCTGTGCCTGTGTCTGCCCCTGGCGGCCTGCGGCAAAAAGCAGGGCTACGACCCCCTGGAGGGGGTGCAGACCCGGGTCGTCACCGACTCCGCCGGCCGCCAGGTGGAGATCCCCGCCGATATCCGGCGGGTGGCCCCCAGCGGCTCCACGGCCCAGATGATCCTCATGCCCATTGCCTATGATCTGCTGGCGGGTCTGGCCAGCAGCCCCAGCACGGCCCAGATGCCGTATTTTCCGGAGGAGGTCCGCTATCTGCCCACCTTCGGCCAGTTTTACGGCAGCAAGGCCAACCTGAATATGGAGTCCCTCATCGACGCCCGGCCCCAGATCATCATCGACCTGGGTGACAAAAAAGACAGCATCGCCGACGATATGGACCGCATCCAGAAGCAGACCGGCATTCCCACGGTGTTCATCGAGGCGGACCTGGACGATATGGCCGCCGCCTATCGGATGCTGGGGGATATCCTGAACCGGGCCGGCACGGCGGAGCCTCTGGCCCAATTCATTGAGAAAAGCGTGACCATGGCCCAGGAAAATTCTGCAAAAATTCCGGAGAGCCAGCGGCTTTCCGTGCTGTTCGGCACCGGGTCCACGGGCCTTGCCTGCAACGCCGCCGGGTCCGTCCAGGCGGACATCATCGACCTGGTGGGGGCCGTCAACGCCATTATCCCCCAGGAGGTCAGCAACCGGGGCGGCGGCACCACCGTCAGTCTGGAGGAGGTATACGCCGTGGAGCCGGACGTGATCCTCCTGTCCGCCGGCGGCCCCTACGACACCCTGGCCCAGGGGGAGTGGGCGGGCCTGCGGGCCGTGCAGTCCGGGAAATACTACGAGATCCCCGGCCTGCCCTACGACTGGATGAGCTCTCCCCCCTCCGTGAACCGGGTGCTGGGCATCTGGTGGCTGGGGAATCTGCTGTATCCGGAGCTGTACGACTATGACATGGTGCAGGTGGCCCGGGAATACTATGGGCTGTTCTGGCACTATGACCTGACGGAGGAGGAGGCGCGGCAGATGCTCAGCCGCTCCACCCTGAAATGAGGAATGCTATGAGGAAAATCTGCCGCGCCCCGGTTCTGTGCGTGCTGCTGCTGGCGGCCGGCGCCGCCGCCCAGACCGTGTACTACAGAAAAGAGAGGAACCCATAAATGAGCACCGTATTTCACAATATCCTCCGGGCGGCGGATAAGCGCTATGCCCGGCGGTTCGCGGTGCTGGGGGCTGTTTTCCTGGCGGTGCTGCTGGGATCGCTGCTGGTAGGACGGTACGCCCTGTCGCCGGGGCAGCTGGTCCACATGCTGTGGACCCGGATCACCGGCGGGGCGGCGGACTGGCCTATCAGCGATGACAAGGTGGTCTTTGCCGTGCGGCTGCCCCGGGTGGCGGCGGCGGCCCTGGCGGGAGCAGCGCTGGCGGTGTCCGGCGCGGCGTATCAGGGCATGTTCCGCAATCCCATGGTGTCGCCGGACATTCTGGGGGCCTCCACCGGCGCAGGCTTCGGCGCGGCGGTGGCCATTCTGCTGGGGGCGGGATACTTCGGCATCTCCGCCGCCGCCTTCTGCTGCGGTCTGCTGGCCGTGGCGGCGGCGTGGCTGGTGAGCCGCCTGTCCAGAACAAACCAGACGGTGGCCCTGATTTTAGCGGGCATGATGATCTCGTCCCTGTTTTCGGCGGGAACGTCGTTTGTGAAGCTGGTGGCGGATACCCAGCAGCAGCTGCCCGCCATCACCTATTGGCTCATGGGATCCCTGTCCTCCATCAAGGACAAGGACGTGGTATTTCTGGCCATTCCCGTGGCCCTGGGGATGATCCCCCTGTTTTTCCTGCGGTGGCGGATGAACCTGCTGACCGTGGGCGAGGAGGAGGCCCAGTCCATGGGCGTGAACACCCGGCGGCTGCGGGGCGCGGTGATCGTGTGCGCCACGCTGCTGACCTCCGCCAGCGTGGCGGTGTCGGGTATGATCGGCTGGGTGGGCCTGGTGATCCCCCACTTCTGCCGGATGCTGTTCGGGTACGACTACCGGCGGCTGATCCCCGCCGGGGCCCTGTTCGGAGCGGCATTTCTGCTGGCAGTGGACGACATTGCCCGGCTGGTGACCACCGGAGAGCTGCCGCTGGGCATTCTCACGGCCTTTGTGGGCGCGCCGCTGTTTCTGTATCTCATTGCGACGGGAGGTGGACGCCGTGTCCATTGACGTAAGGGAGCTGTCCTTCGCCTACGGGCGGCGGCAGGTGCTGCGGAACGTCACCTTCCGGGCGGAGCCGGGGCAGCTGGTGGCAGTGCTGGGCCCCAACGGGGCAGGCAAGAGCACCCTGTTCCGGTGCATTCTGGGCTTTCTGCCCAGATACCGGGGAGACATTGCCCTGTGCGGCCACGCTCTGCGATCCCTGGACCGCAGAGCTCTGGCCCGTCTGGCGGCGTATATCCCCCAGACCAGCGCGCCGGTATACAACTACACCGTCCGGGACACGGTGCTGATGGGGGCAGACCCCTTTCACGCGCCGGGACGGCGGCAGCAGGAGACGGCGGACCGGGCCCTGGAGCAGCTGGGCATCCAGGACCTTTGGGACCGGGGCGTCAACGAGATCTCCGGCGGCGAGCGGCAGCTGGCCCTGATTGCCCGGGCCATGGCCCAGCAGGCCAGGATCCTTCTGATGGACGAGCCCACCGCCAGCCTGGATTACGGCAACCAGTTCCGGCTGCTGCGGCAGGTGCGGGCTCTGGCGGACAGCGGGTACACGGTGCTGCTGTCCACCCACAATCCGGAGCACGCCTTCCGGTTTGCCACCCACGCCCTGGTTTTGCAGGACGGCGGCGTCCGGGCCTGGGGCCCGGTGAAGGAGACCCTGACGGAGGAGCTGCTGCGGGATATGTACCGCATTCCCCTGACGGTGGCGGATATTCCTCTGGCCGGAGGGCCGGCGAAGGGGTGCGTATACGGGGAATAAAACGTATAGAACCCTGAAGGGGTTGACAAACGGAAACCACACGCTATAATAGGGTACACAGGTGTCATGACACATGTGTACCCTATTACTTTACATATGCGAGGTCAAAGTTATGGAAGCAGTTCGCAAGTTCCTGGCCCGGAAGAACATCGTGTTCTCGGCCAGGCGGTACTTTATCGACGCCATGGGCGCCATGGCCCAGGGGCTGTTCTGCACCCTGCTGGTGGGCACCATCCTCAACACCATCGGTCAGCAGCTTCATATCGGGTTTCTGACGGAGGTGATCGTCACCCTGGGCAAGGGGGAGGGCGCCGTGACGTATACCATCGGCGGCCTGTGCTCCGCTATGGTGGGCCCGGGCATGGCGGTGGCCATCGGACGGGCGCTGGAGGCGCCGCCCCTGGTGCTGTATTCCCTGATTCCCGTGGGCTTTGCCACCAACTATATGGGCGGGGCCGGAGGGCCTCTGGCGGTGCTGTTCGTGGCGATCCTGGCCAGTGAGATCGGCAAGGCCGTCAGCAAGGAGACGAAGATCGACATTCTGGTGACACCTATCGTCACCGCTCTGGCGGGCATCGGCATTGCCGCCCTGATCGCCGCACCCATTGGTACGGCGGCCAGCGCCGTGGGCCGGTTCATCATGTGGGCCACGGAGCTGCAGCCCTTCTTCATGGGCATCATCGTATCTGTGGTCATCGGCGTGGCGCTGACGCTGCCCATCTCCTCCGCCGCCATCTGCGCAGCCCTGGGGCTGACGGGGCTGGCCGGCGGCGCTGCCGTGGCAGGCTGCTGCGCCCAGATGATCGGCTTTGCCGTGATGAGCTTCCGGGAAAACCGGTGGGGCGGTCTGGCGGCACAGGGCCTGGGTACCAGTATGCTGCAGATGGGCAACATCGTCCGCAACCCCCGGGTGTGGATCCCGCCCACGCTGGCCTCCGCCATTACGGGGCCTATTGCCACCTGCCTGTTCCGCCTGGAGATGAACGGCGCGGCAGTATCCAGCGGCATGGGCACCTGCGGCCTGGTGGGCCAGATCGGCGTATACACCGGCTGGGTCAGCGATGTGGCCGCCGGGGTCAAGGCCGGCATCACCGGCATGGATTGGCTGGGGCTGGTGCTGATCTCCTTCGTGCTGCCGGCGGTGCTCACATGGCTGCTGGCCCTTCCCCTGCGGAAATGGAAATGGATCAAGGAGGGCGACCTGACCCTGGATCTGTAAAGCCTGCAAGCGGCGTCTCTCCCGGGAGAGGCGCCGCTTTTTTTCTTCTATGGGAAACGCCGCTTGCAAACCGGGACGTCCCGGAGTAAAATGGGACAAAAGGGGGAGGGGATGCATATGCAGCCGGGGATCATGGAGCTGGATCTTCACGGAAAAAACACCTACCAGGCCCGGGTGGCCATCGACGCGGCCCTGCGCCGCTGCGGCGGCGGGGTATATCGCCTGCGGCTGATTCACGGATACCACAGCGGCACGGCCCTGCGGGACCTGTGCCGGGAATACGCCGGACACCCCCGGGTGCTGCGGCTGGTGACCGGCAGCGGCTCCACGGAGCTGGTGCTGCGGGAATTTTAGGGGAGAAAGCAGGATGAAAGCGGATGTGTGCCGCCTGCGAAAAAGTAACATTTGCCTTTTGAGGGAATGTATGCTATGCTGGGGAGGCGTTGGGCCGGAAACCCGGCGCCACTACGGAAAAAGAGGGAAAGCATCATGAAAACTTATCAGGAAATGACCCTTGCGGAGCGGCAGGCGGAATACGCCGCCCTGTGCAGGACCCACCAGGAGCAGAAGGCCCTGGGGCTGGAGCTGAACATGGCCCGGGGCAAGCCTGGCCGGGAGCAGCTGGATATGGTCATGGAGATGTACAACATCCCCCTGACCGCCGACGACTTCATCACCGACGGCATTGATGCGCGAAATTACGGCTATGTGGCGGGTATTCCCATTGCCCGGAAGCTGTTTGCAGACCTTCTGGGCTGCAAGCCCGGCCAGGTCATCGCCGGAGGAAACTCCTCCCTGGAGTTGATGTTCGACGCCGTGTCCAAGGCGTATACCCACGGCCTGCTGCACAGCGAGAAGCCCTGGGGCAAGCTGGACCGGGTGAAGTGGCTGTGCCCGGTGCCGGGATACGACCGGCATTTTAAGGTGACGGAGTCCTTCGGCATGGAGCTGATCCCCGTGACCATGACGGAGAACGGGCCGGATATGGACCAGGTGGAGCGGCTGATCCGGGACCCGGAGGTCCGGGGTATGTGGAACGTGCCCAAATACTCTAACCCCACGGGCATCATCTATTCCGACGAAACCATTCGCCGGCTGGCCGCCATGAAGCCCGCCGCGCCGGACTTTATGCTCATGTGGGACAATGCCTACTGTGTCCACGAGCTGGAGGGGGATTTCGTGCCCTTCCCGGACATTCTGTCCCTGTGCGCGGAGTACGGCAACGCCGACATGGTGTATGAGTTTGCCTCCACCAGCAAGATCACCTTCCCCGGGGCGGGCATCGCCTGCGGCGCGGTCAGCGAGGCCAACGTGGAATACTTCAAGAATCTGCTGAACATCCAGATCATCAGCTACGATAAGATGAACCAGCTGCGCCATGTGCGGTATCTGAAGGATAAGGAGACCACCCTGGCGCTGATGCGGCGTCACGCGGCCATTCTGGGGCCCAAGTTCCGCACGGTGGAGGACGAGCTGGACCGCCATCTGTCCCCCTGCGGCATCGCCCGGTGGAGCCATCCCAAGGGCGGCTATTTCGTCAGTCTGGACGCCATGCCCGGAACCGCCAAGCGGGCGCTGGAGCTGTGCCGGGACGCCGGCGTCACCATGACCGCCGCCGGGGCCACCTTCCCCTATGGCGTGGACCCCCAGGACAGCAACATCCGCATTGCCCCGTCCCTGCCGCCCATCCACGAGCTGGAGCAAGCCATCGCCATTCTGTGCGACTGCCTGCGTATGGCGGCCCTGGAAAAGCTGGGCGTATAAGACAATCAGCTCAGCGCCGCACCCGGAAGGATGCGGCGCTGAGCTTGTCAAGAATCCGTTTTGTCAGGCCGCTGCCGGCAAATTCGGCTGCCGGGGGCGGCTGCTACTCCGCCAGGAAGCCCAGCTGCCGCAGGCGGTCCGTCAGCTGACGGTAGGCCTGCTCATCGGGGCAGGACAGGGTATGCAGATGGACGCCCTCCGTCAGCTGGGACAGGGGCGCGGCCCCCTTCATGCGGTTCATGAACTGCTCCACATCCAGGCGGCTGTGCAGGTGCAGCGGCGCAGACAGCTGGCCGTATACCGGGTGGTCCACAATGACGTCGATGACCGTGCAGCCGCAGTCCACCATGGCGTTGAGCTCGTCCCGGGTACCCGCGCCGTCGTGGCGGCAGGCCACCTGGCGAACCGTGCCGTCTCCGGGGGCGGGGATCACATAGCCCCGGGCGGTGGCGGTGATGGCTTGGCCTCCGGCCCGCAGCAGGGCCACGTCCCCCACAATGATCTGGCGGCTGACGCCCAGCTCCCGGGCCAGGACAGTGGCGCTGATGGGCTGCTGTGCTTCATGGAGCCGGGTGCTGATCCGGCTCCGTCGTTGTTCGGCGGTCATTTGAGAGAGCCCCCTTTCTGTTTTTCCCCTATCATACACCATGACGGCGCCGGATGGCAAGTGTTTTTGCCAAAGTAATCCCCGGCCCCATCTGCCCCCTTGACAGAAGCGCCGCCGGATGGTACACTATCCGTATATAAAGAATACAATGCGCAAGTGCCTGTGCCGCCGGTTGGGCGGCGCGGGAGAATAGTGAATCAGGTGTGAATCCTGAACGGTACCGCCGCTGTATACGGGGAGGCCGCGCACATGGGACGAAAGTCCGTCACTGGGAAACCGGGAAGACCGTGCGCCGCTGCTGATCCGCCAGTCAGAAGACCTGCTTGCCGCCATGCTGTCCCCGCTGCGCGCCCTACGGCGGAGGATGGGTCCGATCGCGGGAAACCGGCCGCGCCAATGGAGCATTGGCGCGGTTTTTTTGCAAGCCTGAGCGCGGCACAGCCGCAGCTTTCCACGGGGCGGGCAGGGGCAGCCACTCCCGCCCGCCCCCTACCTCATTTTCTGTCAGGAGGACGAACAAATGCTCATCAACTGGTTCCGGGACCAGGATCACCTGGTCTATATCAACGGCGAGACCCAGCTGGCCCAGCTGGAGAAAACCCTGCGCTTTCCCGGCCTTCAGGAGGCGGCAGAGGCCCTGCGGGACAACCCCAACCCCGAGGGCTACACCATCAAGGGGCCCAAGCGCACCTGCGGCCGCCTGTTTGTGCCGGATCTGACCTTCGGCAAGCACATTGAAATGGGCGAGAACGTGTTTTTCTACATGGGCGAGATGGCGGAGTGCTATGTCATCTATTGGCCCGGCAAGCCTGTAACGGAGGTGCACCATGGAGAAGCGTGAGGCCCTGTCCACCAAGCCCGAGGAGTGCCGCTACTCCTTCTTCCAGCACACGGCCTGCGAGTTCTTTCCCTGCCACGAGACGGCCCATCCGGAGGATTTCAACTGCCTGTTCTGCTACTGTCCCCTGTATGCCCTGGGTGACCGGTGCGGCGGCAACTTCCGGTATGTCGGCGATGGCATCAAGGATTGCAGCGCCTGTCTCCTGCCCCACGGGCGGAAAAGCTACAGCTATGTCACCGGGAAGTTCGGCCAGATCGCGGAGCTGGCCAAAAAGAACCGCCATACGGAAGAATAAACAGCTGAAATCCCCCCTGCCGGTTGGCAGGGCGTTCGTAAAACAGTCAATGGAGCGTATCGATACAGATACGCTCCATTTCTCATGCCGACATACTATGCAGCAGGGCGCAGCCCCTTGGCTCTCCCTTTGGGAGAGCTGTCACCGCAGGTGACTGAGAGGGTCTTGCCGTTTGCCCTCTCCGTCCTCGCTGCGCTCGGCCACCTCTCCCAAAGGGAGAGGCAAGGGAAACTGTCTTATGACCCCCTGCCGGTTGGCAGGGGGATTTTGTGTCTCAATAGAAAAGATCGTCCAGCTCCATGGTGGCATAGGCGTTCAGGTCCAGCCCCGCCCGGCGGCCCGCCAGATACTCGTAGTACCCCTGGGCGCCGATCATGGCCCCGTTGTCGCCGCAGAGGCTCAGAGGCGGCAGGTACAGGCGGTATCCGGCCCTGTCGCAGGCCCTCTCCAGGTCTCCCCGGATGATGGTGTTGGCGGCCACGCCGCCGGCGGCTGCGATGCAGGTGCGGCCCCGGAGACGGGCGGCCTCCATGGCCCGGGGCACCAGCTCGTCGGACACCGCCTGGTTGAAGTCATGGGCCAGGGCGGCGGCGTCCAAAGGCTCCCCCTTCTGCTGGGCGTTGTGGGCCAAGTTCACCACGGCGGTTTTCAGGCCGGAAAAGCTCATATCCAGGGGCGCACCCTCCACATGGGCCCGGGGCAGGACGTATTTCCCGCCGGGGGACTGGGCGGCCAGCCGGTCCATGGGCTTTCCGCCGGGGTACGGCAGGCCCAGCACCCGGGCGGCCTTGTCGAAGCACTCCCCCGCCGCGTCGTCCCGGGTGGCACCCAGGACCTCCATATCCGTGTAGCCCTTCACGTCCACGATCAGGGTGTTGCCGCCGGACATGGCCAGCGCCAGAAACGGCGGCTCCAGCTCCGGAAACGCCAGGTAATTGGCGGCGATATGGCCCCGGACGTGGTGCACCGGAATCAGGGGCACCCCCAGGGCGTAGGCGGCGGACTTGGCGAAGCTGACCCCCACCAGCACCGCGCCGATGAGGCCCGGGGCATACGTCACCGCCACGGCGTCGATGTCCTTCCGGGTCAGGCCGGCATCCCGCAGAGCCTGATCCGTCAGACCGGCAATGGCCTCCACATGCTTGCGGGAGGCGATCTCCGGCACCACGCCGCCGTACAGGGCGTGCATGTCCGCCTGGGACAGGATGGCGTCCGACAGCACCGTCCGCCCGTCCCGCACCACCGCCGCGGCAGTCTCGTCGCAGGAGGATTCAAAGGCCAGAATATTCATTTGCTCTCCTCCCCAAAGGTCCGGGTCAGGATCAGGGCGTCCTCCCGGGGCAGATCATAGTAGTTCCAGCGGCGTCCGGCCTCCCGGAAGCCGAACCGGGTATACAGGGCAATGGCGGCGGCATTGCTGGGCCGGACCTCCAGGGTCAGGAAGGCCAGATGGTTGGCCCGGGCAAAGCGCAGGAACACGTCCAGCAGCTTCCCGGCCACGCCCCGGCGGCGATACGGGGGAAACACCGCCACGTTGGTGATATACCCCTCGTCGGCGGCCACCAGCAGCCCGGCATAGCCGATCACCTGGCCGGTGGCGGCGTCCTCCGCCACTAAAAAGGCGGCGCATTGGTTGTCCAGCTCCTCGGCCAGCATCTTCCGGGACCAGGGCCGGGAGAAGCAGGTGCGCTCCAGCTGCTCCAGGGCGTCCAGATGGTCCGCCGTCATGGGTACGATTCTGATGTTGTTCATAATTCCCTCGGTGTATTGCGATTTTTACTCCACGGTGACGCTCTTGGCCAGGTTCCGGGGCTTGTCGATGTCGCAGCCCCGCTCCAGGGCGATGTAGTACGCCAGCAGCTGCAGGGGTGCCACACCCAGCTGGGGCAGCAGCATAGGCTCCACCTCCGGCACCGTCAGCACCCGGTCTGTCCGGGCCAGCATAGCCTCCCGGTGGGTCTCGGTGGTCAGGGCCAGGACGTTGGCGCCCCGGGCCTGTACCTCCACCACGTTGCTCATGGCCTTGTCAAACAGAGGCCCGTAGGTGCTCAGGGCAATAACGGGGGTCCCCTCCTCGATCAGGGAGATGGTGCCGTGCTTCAGCTCGCCGGAGGCATACGCCTCGGAGTGGATATAGCTGATCTCCTTGAGCTTCAGGCTTCCCTCCAGGCTCAGGGCATAGTCCAGGTTCCGGCCGATGAAGAACACGTCGTCCCGTCCGGCGAAATCCTTGGCCATCTCCCGGATCCGGTCCGCCTGGGCCAGCACCTGCTCCAGCTTTTCCGGAAGATCCAGGATATCCCGGATCATGGCGGTGTATGTCTCGTAGTCCACGGTGCCCATGACCTCGCCGAAGTACAGGCCCAGCAGGTTCAGCACCGCCATCTGGGTGCTGTAGGCCTTGGTGGTGGCCACGGCGATTTCCGGCCCGGCCCAGGTATACAGCACGTCGTCGGACTCCCGGGCAATGGAGGAGCCCACCACGTTGACGATGGACAGGATGCGGGCGCCCCGCTTTTTGGCCTCCCGCAGGGCGGCCATGGTATCCAGCGTCTCGCCGGACTGGCTGATGACGATGACCAGGTCCCCCTCCCCTACGATGGGGTCGCAATAGCGGAACTCAGAGGCCAGGCACACCTCCACGCTGCGGCGCAGCATCCGCTCCAGGTTATACTTGCCCACCATGCCCACATGGTACGACGAGCCGCAGGCCACGATGTAGATGCGGCCGATGGCCCGGATCTGCTCCGGGGTCATGGTCAGGTCCTGAAGCACCACGCGGCCTCCCTGGATCCGGGCGGCGGTGGCCTTGCGGATGGCGGCGGGCTGCTCCATGATCTCCTTGAGCATGAAGTGGGCGTAGCCGCCCTTTTCCGCGGCGTCCACCTCCCAGTCCACATGGTGGTGCTTCTTCTCCACCGGGCGCAGCTGGCGGTCGTATACCCGGATGCCGCTGCGGGACAGGATGGCCAGCTCCCCGTCGTCCATATAGGCGATGTCCCGGGTGTGGCGGATCAGGGCCGTCACGTCGGAGGCGATGAAGTTCTCGCCGTCGCCAAAGCCCAGCAGCAGGGGCGCGTCCTTCCGGGCAGCCACCAGCCGGTCGGGATAGTCGGCGCAGATGATGCCCAGGGCATAGGCCCCGTCCACCGCGTGAAGCAGCCGGTTCATGGCCTCAAAGAAGTCGCCGCAGTCGCTGTAGTAATAATCCAGCAGCTGGGCCACCACCTCGGTGTCCGTCTCGGAGCGGAAGGTGTAGCCCTTTTGCAGCAGCTCCTCCTTCAGAGCGATGAAGTTCTCGATGATGCCGTTGTGGACCACGGCGAACTTGCCGCTCTGGCTCAGATGGGGGTGGGCGTTGACGTCGCTGGGCTCGCCGTGGGTGGCCCAGCGGGTGTGCCCGATGCCCAGGGTGCCCGGCAGGTCCGCACCGTCATGGCTCATCTCCCGCAGCACCTGGACCCGGCCCTTTTTCTTGCAGACCCGCAGCACGCCGTCGCCGCACACGGCCATACCGGTGGAGTCATAGCCCCGGTATTCCATGCGCTCCAGGCCCTCCAGCAAAATAGGGGCGGCCTCCTGGCGGCCTACGTATCCGATAATTCCACACATAAAAAAATTCCTCCTGATCTGTTGAAATGGGGAGGACAAACACGCAGATGATTTGCCTCATTCTCCGGTCGCAGCATCTCTGTTTTGCGGTCGCCCGCATATTTGCCCGCTGCGTGCGCGCCCGGACGGCGCGGGAGAGCTCCCGCCGAAGGCTCGATCCTCTCTCCTCCTCGTTATCCTGCCGGAAGGGCAGGCACATGGCGCTTGGTATGGGATTTTCCCGGGGTACCTCCTTTCTCCGGTTCTGCGTTCTGTATATCAAACGGCCTGGGGCCGGTTGAATCCGTATAACTTTCTCTCATCGGCGCATACTGGCCATAGAAGGGGGAATGCTCATGGCCACTGCTTTTTTCCGCACCATCATCCTGTATCTGCTGCTGATCGCGGGGCTGCGCCTGACCGGCAAGCGCCAGATCGGCGAGCTGGAGCCCATCGAGCTGGTGCTGACCATGCTGCTGTCGGACCTGGCGTCGGTGCCCATGCAGGACTTCGACTCACCGCTGATCAACGGCGTGGTGCCCATTCTGACCCTGCTGGCCCTGACCACGCTTTTAAGCTATATCAGCTTCCGCAGCGGGCGGTTCCGGTCCCTGATCTGCGGGGAACCGGCCATCGTCGTCCGGTACGGGAAGCTCCAGCAGCGAGCCATGCGCCACAACCGCATGACGGTGGACGAGCTTCTGGAGGAGCTGCGGGGCCGGGGGGTCACCGACCTGAAGGACGTGCAGTACGCCGTCCTGGAGACCAGCGGCCAGGTGTCGGTGCTGCTGCGGCCCCAGGCCCAGCCGGTAACGCCCCGTCAGCTGTCCCTGAACGTCACGGAGCAGCTTCTTCCGGTGCTGCTGATCAACGACGGGCGGCTGCTGCGGGACAATATGAAGAAAATGGACGTGGACGACGCGTGGCTGCGGCAGCAGCTGAAGCGGGAGCACTTGACGGACCCGTCTCAGGTGTTTCTCCTGTCCCTGGACCAGGGGGGCAACGTGATCTGCCAGGCCAAGGAGGACGTATGAAGCGGTTTCTGATCGTGCCCTCACTGGTGCTGGCGGTGCTGCTGGCCCTGTGCATTCTCAACGCGGCGGCTCTGAACCGCCGGACCAACCGGTGGATGGACCAGGCGGACCGGATCGCCCAGCTGGCGGCCCAGCAGCGCTGGGACATGGCCCGGGAGGCCATGGACGACCTGTCCGCCGACTGGGAGTCGGCCCAGGACTTCCTCCATGTGGTCATCCACCACGAGACCCTGGACGCGGCCCAGGTGACGCTGACCCGCTGCCGGACCCTGTGCCGGCTGGAGCAGGGGGATGACCTGCTGCCGGAGCTGGCCCAGCTGCGCCAGCAGCTGCAGCAGCTGGACGAACTGGAGCGCCTGAGCCTGCGGAATATTCTATAAATTTATTGAAAAAAGCAAGGCTTTTTTCAATAAAAGGCTCTCGCTCCGAACCGCGCGTCCCGCCGAGTCGGCGGGACACACTCTGGCCCGACATCAGCCGTCGGGTCTGCCGAGGCCTGTTCCTCTGGGCCGAGGCCAGCGCAAAGTGTTTTTTGTGACGTACACGCCGCCGCAAAAAACGGATTGGATTTTATTCACGGCCTGCGGGCCGTGAACTCTGCGAGGCAGATTCTAAAATAAATATGCGTTCTATTTCTCACTCAGGAGCTTGTTCAGCTCGCTCATGAAGGTGTTGATATCCTTGAACTGGCGATACACCGAGGCAAAGCGGACGTAGGCCACCTCGTCGGCCTTCTTCAGCTTCTCCATGACCTTCTCGCCGATGGTCCCGGTGCTGATCTCCCGCTCCAGGGAGTTCTGCAGCTCCTGCTCGATCTCGGTGACCATGCGCTCCATTTCCGCCACGGATACCGGGCGCTTTTCGCAGGAGCGCTGGATGCCCCGCAGCACCTTGCTGCGGTCGAAGCTCTGGCGGCTGCCGTCCTTCTTGATCACCACCATCGGCAGATACTCAATGGTCTCATAGGTGGTAAAGCGCTTCTCGCAGGACAGGCACTCGCGCCGCCGGCGGATGCTGGCTCCCTCGTCCGCAGGACGGGAATCCACCACCTTGCTCTCGCGGTAGCCGCAATAGGGACATCTCATGGGTCTCTCCTCCTTTGTGGTGATACTCCATGGTATTATACCACATATCGCCGGATTATGGTAGACCCAAATTTCACTTTTCTTCCGGGGGCACCGGGTCCCGGCCCAGAAAGCGGTATTCCGCCCAGCGGCGGCCGTCCATGGTCCGGATCCGGGCCAGGCAGAACAGCTCCGTCAGGGGAAAGGGCCGGCCCTCGCCATAGGGCAGGGCCAGCCGCAGCTGCCGCCCCTCCCGGCGGCACATGGCCCCCGGCGGCAGGGGCAGGGGGCAGTCCTCCGGCCCGGCGGGGCGCCAGGCAGGCTCCCGGCTCCCGCAGGGCTCCGCCCCGGCCCACCGGACCCTGCCCAGGGAGGCCGTCAGGCGGCGGGAAAACCGGCGGCGCAGCCGCCCGCCCTCCAGAAGCCCCAGGTCCAGGCGGCCCTCCTCCCCCTGGACCCAGGCCCGCCACAGCCCCGGCTCCGGGTCCGGGCACCGCAGCTCGAACACCGTGTCCTGCCCGGCGGCGGTCACGGTCATGGTTCCGGCGGACCGGTCCCCGATATACACAGGATACGTCATGCAGCGCGCCTCCCCATCAAAGCATCCCCGGCAGGGGCTGTGCCAGTGTATGCACAGTCTCCGCCGGGGATGCCCCGTCCCGCCTTACCCAGCAGAGGGCAGGCTGTCCACCACCCGGTCCCACCCCAGGTTGCCGGTATCATAGCAGTATGTCTCTCCATCGGAATAGGTATAAGCCACGAACACGCCGAAGGTCTCCTCAGGGGTATAGCCGCCCCGGATCGGCACCTCCCACAGCCGCAGAAGACTGCCGTCGCCGAAGTCCAGGGTCACGCCCTCTCCCTCCGGCAGCTCCTGCTGGCGCTTGCCCATTCCGGCCTGCCGGAGCTTTTCGCTGATACCGGCCCCGGCCAGCTGAGGATAGTGGATGCGGCTGCCGGCCCGCTCCAGCCACACGCCGTCATGTTCCCGGGCATACAGCACGCTGCCGTTCAGAGCGTCCATATACCGGTGGTATGCCGCGCTCTGCCGGGACGCCCACACAAGCGGCGTGGCCGTCAGCGCCAGCAGCACCGCCGCCAGGGTGATCCACAGCCCCAGCTTCAGGCGGCTGCGGTCCTTTTTGGACTGCTGCGCCTCCCGAAATGCTTCATACATGGTCATGCCTCCTTTGTTTATGTTCTGTAAACCTCATGATACCATACCCCGGCGGCCCCGTCAAGGCAAAAAAGCTCCCCCGGGAGAGACAAATGCCTCTCCCGGGGGAGCTCCTGCCTGGGGAAGGTTATGTACCCTCCGCCGGGCCGCTATACCAATCTGCTGCGGGGCAGGCCGAAGCTCACCGCAATGGCGTCGTCCACCCGCTCCATCACCGCGCCGTCCACCCGGCCCATCCGCTCCCGCAGGCGGCGTTTGTCCAGGGTGCGGATCTGCTCCAGCAGGATCACGGAATCCTTGGGCAGGCCGCAGCACTGGGCCGCCACCTCGATATGGGTGGGCAGCTTGGCCTTGCCCATCTGGGAGGTGATGGCCGCCGCGATGACGGTGGGGCTGTGGCGGTTTCCCGTGTCATTCTGGACGATGAGCACCGGGCGCACACCCCCCTGCTCGCTGCCCACCACCGGGCTCAGGTCGGCATAATAGATCTCGCCGCGCTTGACATTCGTATCCACAAACGTTCACACTCCGCCGGAAGAAGTACCCGAAGCATCGGGTCACTTTCATTCTCCCACGCAGCCGGGGAATTTATACCCGGTTTTCCCGCCCCGTTTCATTCTATGGAGCCGGGGCGGCCAGTGTGCGTCAGAACCGCAGCAGCAGCTCCCGCTCGGTGACCTGCCCGTTTTGCAGATACACCCGGGGCACCCGCTTGCTGACGGCGCAGGTCAGCTCATAGGGAATGGTCCCCGCCTGGGCGGCCATGACCTCCACCGGGTTGTGGGGCCCGAAGATCTCCACCTCGTCCCCCACGTCCACCCCCGGCAGGTCCGTCAGGTCGATCATGGACATATCCATGCAGATGCGGCCCCGCTGGGGCGCGGGCCCCTTGGCGGTCATCAGGCTGCACCGGTCGGACAGGCACCGGAAGAACCCGTCGGCATAGCCATAGGGCACCACGCCCATGCGGGTGCGGCGCTGGGTGGTGAACAGCCGCCCATAGCTGACGGAGGTGCCGGGCTCATAGGTCTTGGTGGTGCTGATGGTGGTTTTCAGGGTCATCACCGGCCGCAGGTCCAGCCCCTTGGCAAACTCCCCATACCCATACATCAGCAGGCCCGGGCGCACCATGTCCAGGTGCATCTCCGGATAGCAGGCGGTGGCCCCGGTGTTGGCGCAGTGGCGCAGGGGGAAGCGCCTGCCGCGCTTTTCCTCCACCGCCCGGATCACCCGGCAGAACAGGTCAAACTGCCGGCGGGTATAGGCCACGCTGTCCGGGTCCGGCTCATCGGCCACGGCAAAGTGGGTGAAGATGCCCTCGGCCTCCAACCCCGGCAGGGCGCAGGCCTGGCAGATGCCCTCCACGCCGCCGTCAAAGTGGCTGCCGTCGCAGAGATAGCCCAGCCTGGACATGCCGGTATCCACCTTGATGTGGATCTTCAGCGTGCCGCCCAGGGCCGTGGCCTCATGGCTGTATTCCAGGGCCTTGGCCTTGCAGGTGACGGCCTGGGTAATGTGGTGCTCTATCAGCCGCCCCACCTGCTCCTTGGGGGTGTGACCCAGGATCAGCACCGGCATGGAGACGCCGTTAGCCCGCAGCTCCATGGCCTCGTCAATGCTGGACACCGCCAGATAATCCGCCCCCAGGTCCTGGAGGGTCCGGGCCACCTGCACGGCCCCGTGTCCGTAGGCGTCGGCCTTTACCACGCCCAGAAAGCGCACGTCCGGCCCGATATGCCGCCGCAGGCGGCGATAGTTGTGGGCCAGTGCGTCCAGGTCGATCTCCGCCCAGGTCCTCCGCAGTGTAGATTCCATGATGATAGCCTCTCTTTATTCTGAAGTAAAGGACAGCAGCCGGGCCGTCAGCACCACGCGGCTGTCCTGGGTAAACTCGGCATACAGCGGCGCGCCGCCGCCGTCCAGCCACACGGTGCACAGCACCTTGCCGCCGGCGGCGGTGGTGTCCAGGGCCATACGCAGGCAGTCGGCCCCATCCAGGGTCTCCCGGCCCGCCTCCGCCAGATAGCCCTCCGCCACGGCATGCAGCAGCCACGGCAGGCAGTTGGCCGGAGCCACGTCCCGCAGACTTCCGGCGGACAAAGCCGCCCCGTCGTAGGAAACCGTCAGGTCCTCCCCGCTGACGCTGGCCGTCAGGCCCGCCAGAGCCTCCGGGGCGGTAACGGTGGTCCCGGCGCCGGTGGGGGTCCAGTCACAGGACACGGTGAACGTGCGGTTCTCCGTCTCCAGGTGGCAGGTGATCTCCGCCTCCATATGGGCGGCCTGCATATCCCGGTACCGCTGGCGCAGACTCTCCGCCTGCGACGCGGTCTTTTTTCCGCAGCCGGCCAGCAGCAGCGCCGCCGCCAGCAGCCATACCAAGCATTTTTTCACGGTAAACCCTCCCTTTCCGGAAGGCTTTCCGTTATCCCTGTGATGTTTTCTATCTATTGCAGCTCGTCAAAAAGCCTCGCAGAGTTTGCCGCCCGCAGGCGGCAAATAAAGTGCAATCCGTTTTTTGCGGCGGCGTGTACGTCGCAAAAAACACTTCTCAGTCTGCAAGTGTGGAATTTGTTCGCTTTCAGCGAACAAATTATGCGCGCGGCAGGCTGCGAACCTTTTGTTTTAAAAGGGCAAAGCCCTTTTAAAACAGTGTCTCTTACTCCGTTACCTCCCGCAGAGCGGCAGGAATGCGGTCCAGCAGGTCCGACGGGGTCATGCCCCACAGGCCCACGTCCCGGGCAGCCAGGTCCCCGGCCCGTCCGTGGAGCCACACCGCCGCGCAGCAGGCGTCCATCGGCGCAAGGCCCAGGCCCAGCAGGCTCACCAGCATCCCCGACAGCACGTCGCCGCTGCCGCCCTTGGCCATGCCGCAGTTGCCGGTGGAGTTCACCATCCGCCGCCCGTCCGGGGCGGCAATGACCGTGCCGGGGCCCTTGAGCACCAGATACACCCCGTGCCGGGCGGCAAAGTCCGCCGCGGCCTGCTCCCTTCCCCGGGACAGGTCGCCGCCCGCCCGGAGGAATTCTCCCTCATGGGGCGTCAGCACCGTGGTGCGGCCCCGGCGCAGGGACAATGCATCCATATGCCCGGAAAGGGCGTTTATGCCGTCGGCGTCCAGCACCAGGGGCCGGTCCAGGTCCAGCAGCCGCCGGACCAGGGCGTCGCACCCGGGGCCGCGCCCCAGGCCGCAGCCCACAAGCACCGCGTCGCAGGCGCCGGCCCGCCGCCGGATGGGCTCCTCCGCCTCCGGGGACAGCCTTCCCTCCCGGGACGGCAGGGGAAACGGCATGACCTCGTCGCACTTGGCCGCCGCCACCGGCCACACCGGCTCCGGAACCCCCAGATACACCAGGCCCGACCCGGTGCGTACCGCCGCCCGGCCTGCAAACACCGCCGCGCCGGAAAAGCCCACGCTGCCGCAGATGCACAGCACCTTGCCGAAGGTGCCCTTGTGGCCCATGGGGTCCCGCCGGGGCAGACGCCCCCGGACCCACGAAGCCGTGATCTCCTCCATGCCGTCACCTCCCGGATTTTCCCTTAGTATAGCACGGTTTTGCGGCGATGGCGAGGTTTTTTTCCCGGTCCGCCCGGAATATTTGGTTCCTCCGTCCTTGACAGCGCCCCGGTGAAAAGAGTATAAATAGGTTACTGAACACAAGGAGGTATCCGCCATGCATTCTTCCACCCAACAGTTTGTCCGGGCCATGGACGCCAAGGACATCAAGCACTCCGACCCGGAGACCGCCGCCGGCGGCCGGGAAACCGTCACCGTGATCTACAGCGGTGAGAATATTCCCTCCATCCGCATGCGCTTTTTCTTCGACCAGGACTGCCAGGATGTGGCCATCCGGGTATTTGACCTGGTGAAGGTGCCCGAGGCCAAGCTGGATGTTCTCCTGAAGGCCATCAACGCCGTCAACCGGCGCTTCCGCTTTGCCAAGTTCGTTCTGGACACCGACGACAACAGCGTCCAGGCCGAGCTGGACGCCGTATTCCGCAGCCACGACGTGGGGGAGATCTGCCTGGAGCTGATGGCCCGCTGCGTGGACATCTGCGACAAAGCGTATCCCGATCTGATGAAGGCCCTCTGGGCCTGAGTCGAGCCCCGTCGATTTTGGGGATTGAGTCCGGCGGTTCGATGTGTTATACTGGACTTACTTTTTCAGGAGGCAAGCTGTATGACACTCAATGAACTGAAAGTCGGCCAGTCCGGGGTCATCACCGCCGTGGGCGGGGACGGGCCCCTGCGCTGCCGTCTGTTGGATATGGGACTCATTCCCCGGACCGCCGTCCGGCTGCAAAAGGTAGCCCCCATGGGAGACCCCATCGAGATCCGCGTCCGTGGGTACGAGCTGACCCTGCGGGTGGAGGATGCCATGAATATCCAGGTAAAGGGGGAGACGGTATGATCTTTGCCTTAGTCGGCAACCAAAATTGCGGCAAGACCACGCTTTTCAACGCCCTCACCGGCTCCAACCAGCATGTGGGCAATTTCCCCGGCGTCACCGTGGACCAAAAGACCGGCGAGATCCGGGGAGAAAAGGGCTGCTCCGTGGTGGATCTGCCGGGGATTTATTCCCTGCGGCCCTATACCCAGGAGGAGATCGTCTCCCGGGACTACATCCTTCAGCAGAAGCCCGACGGCATCATCAACATCGTGGACGCCACCAACATCGAGCGCAACCTCTATCTGACGCTGCAATTGCTGGAGCTGCGGGTACCTGTGGTGCTGGCCCTGAACATGATGGACGAGGTCCGCGCCAACGGCGGCACCGTGGACGTGCAGAAAATGAGCCGTGCGCTGGGCATTCCGGTGGTGCCCATTTCCGCCGCCAAGGGCGAGGGCGTGTCGGAGATGGTGGACCAGGCACTCTCTGTGGCCCGGGGCCATGTGCTGCCTAAGGTCACGGACTTCTGCGCCGACGACTCCGCCGTTCACCGCTGCATCCACGCGGTGGTCCACCTGATCGCCGACCACGCCGACCGCATGGGCGTTCCGGCCCGGTTCTGCGCCGCCAAGCTCATCGAGGGCGGCGACGATCTGGCGGACCGGCTGGCCCTGGACCAGAACGAACGGGAGCTGCTGGAGCACTGCATCGTCCAGATGGAGACGGAAACGGGCCTGGACCGCAACGCCGCCCTGGCGGACATGCGGTACACCTTTATTGAAAACGTGGTGGACGCCTCGGTGGTCAAGTGCCACGAAAGCCGGGAGCACGCCCGGTCCGTGCGGCTGGACCGCCTGCTGACGGGGCGATTCACGGCGGTGCCGGTGTTTTTGGGCATCATGCTGCTGACGTTCTGGCTGACCTTCGACGTCATCGGCCAGCGGCTGTCCGACTGGCTGTCTGTGGGGGTGGACGCCCTGACGGCGGTGGTGGACCGGGCGCTGACGGCCTACGGCATCAACCCGGTGGTACACAGCCTTATCGTGGACGGCATTTTTGCCGGTGTGGGCAGCGTGCTGGTGTTTCTGCCCATCATCGTGACGCTGTTTTTCTTCCTGTCCATTCTGGAGGACACCGGCTACATGGCCCGGGTGGCCTTCGTCATGGACAAGCCCCTGCGCAGGATCGGCCTGTCCGGCCGCAGTATCGTTCCCATGCTCATCGGCTTCGGCTGCTCCGTTCCCGCCATCATGGCCACCCGCACGGTATCCTCGGACCGGGACCGGAAAATGACCATTTTGCTGACGCCGTACATGAGCTGCTCGGCCAAGATCTCCATCTATGGCTTTTTTACGGCAGCCTTCTTCCCCCGCTACCGGGCTCTGGTGATGATCGGCCTGTATGTGCTGGGCATCGCCATCGGCATTGCGGCGGCCCTGATCATGAACAAGACCGCCTTCCGCGGAAAGCCTGTGCCCTTTGTCATGGAGCTGCCCAACTACCGGCTGCCCAGCGCCAGAAGTGTGGCCCTGCTGCTGTGGGAAAAGGCCAAGGATTTCCTCCAGCGGGCGTTCACGGTGATCTTCTGGGCCACCATCGTCATCTGGTTCCTCCAGAGCTTCGACACCCGGCTCAACGTGGTGTCCGACAGCTCCGGCAGTCTGCTGGCCCTGATCGGCCAGGTCATCGCCCCGATCTTCGCACCCATGGGCTTCGGCGACTGGCGCTGCGCCACGTCGCTGATCTCCGGCTTCATTGCCAAGGAGTCCGTGGTCAGCACCCTGGGGGTGCTGCTGGGCGGCGGGGCCATCTCCGGCCTGTTCACCACCCGGTCCGCCCTGAGCTTCCTGGTGTTCACCCTGCTGTACACCCCCTGCGTGGCGGCGGTGGCCACCATCCGGCGGGAGCTGGATTCCTCGCTGAAAACGCTGGGTGTGGTGGCCATGCAGTGCGGCGTGGCCTGGCTGGTGTCGCTGGCGGCATACGCTCTGGCGGGCCTGTGGTAAGCGGCCATCACCGCCGGATATAGCGCCGGGACAGGCCGGGATATAACGGGATATAGCGGGACGCCCCGGCCAAAACTGGCCGGGGCGTTCTTTGCGTTATTCTTCCGGCAGCCAGGCCAGCGTCCGGCCCAGAGGCGCAGTGAACCCCAGGGCCCGGTGCATGGCCTCGTCACAGGGTGCGCAGCATACCGTCAGGCTGGCGATGCTCCGCTCCCGGCACAGTGCCTGGGCGGCCTGCACCAGCTGCCGGGCCACGCCCCTGCGGCGGAATACCGGCTCCACATAGAAATCCTCCAGCTGACCAACCGGTCCGCAGGCAAAGGTGGAAAATATCTCCGCCACCGTGCACATGCCCACAGCCCGGCCATCCCGCCTGGCCACCAGGAAGGTGATTCTTCCCTCCCGGACGGCCTGGGTCAGCCGCTCCTGCTGCTCCTCCGTCAGGGGTTCCTCTCCAATGTCCTGGCGATAGCCGTTTTCCAGCTTCCCAAGCTGCCAGTCTGTCGGGTCGGTCAGCCGCTCCACGGTGATGGGCCGGTGCTCCCGGGGCGGCAGCAGCATCAGCGGCACACCCCACTCATCGGCCCCGTTGGCCACAAAGCCCAGTCGGCCCCAGAAGCGCTGCCGCGGCGGTGTGGTGCAGTTCAGCTCCGCGTATCCGGCCCCCTGTTCCCGGGCCCAGTTCAGCAGCGTCCGGACGCAGGCCGTGCCCATTCCGCCGCCCCGGTGCTCCGGCAGCACGCAGAACTCCAGAATGAAGCATTTGCCGTCCTCGCCGGTGAACACCGCCGCCAGGGCAAAGCCCACATCCTGCCCGTTCCGGGAAAACACCAGCCAATGGACCGGATGGACCGGCCGGGTGCGAAGGCTCTCCATGGTCCGGCGGTAGTCGTCTCCCAGAAAATACGGCCGGTCCTCGTCCTCCGGGTCCGGGAAAATATCCCGGCAGAAATAGGCCCGAAGCCGCTCCCAGAACAGGGACCGTTCCTCCGCCGTGACGGTCTCGCGGATGACAATGTTTTCTATCATGTACTTTTCCTCCATTATATTGCGCCAAATGACGCGATTTACGGGAGGGTCAGCAGCTGCGGCCCCTCCCCGGCCGCACGATATGATCCATCATGAAGCATTCCTCCTTTTCCATAGTTATTCCCGCAGGATGTCGGGCGGACAGAGCCGTCCGCCCCTACAGGTCTAAATGCATGGGCTGGGACTCTGCCCCACCCCTGTGCGCAAAAAACTCCCCCTGCGGTAAACGCAGAGGGAGTTCCTTCCTGTAACTTGCGAGGCCCTTACGGAGTAAAAAAACTTACTCGGTGACGAAGGGCAGCAGAGCGATCTGACGGGCCCGCTTGATGGCCTCGGTCAGCTGACGCTGATGCATGGCGCAGGTGCCGGTGGTCCTGCGGGGCAGGATCTTGGACCGCTCAGAAATGAAGCGGCGCAGCTTGGCGGCATCCTTATAATCGATATACTCGCACTTGTCAACGCAGAACTGGCAAACCTTCTTGCGCTTGCGGCCGGCGCCCCGGGGGGCTCTATTTTCGCGTTCCATAGCCATGGAAGAATTCCTCCTTTATAGAATTAGGTGTACCTGGGGTACTCAGAACGGCAGGTCGCCGTCCTCCTCGTCGATTTCGGCAAAGTCGGAGCTGCCGCCCACGGGAGCGGAATAGCCGCCGGTGGGTGCGCTGTAAGCAGGGGGAGCGGAGAAATTACCGCCGGTGGGAGCACCGTCCCGCTTGGAATCGCCGAAATAGACGTTGTCGGCAATCACCTCCGCACTTCTGCGGTTGTTGCCTTCGCGGTCTTTCCAGTCACGGATCTGAAGCCGACCCTCCACCACGGCCATACGGCCCTTGGTGAAGTATTTGGCCACGAACTCGGCCGTGCTGCGCCAGGCCACCACATCGATGAAATCGGTCTCCTTCTCGCCGCTCTGGGACTTGAAGTCCCGATCCACGGCCAGGGAGAAGCTGGTGACGGCGGTACCGCTCTGGGTACGGCGCAGCTCAGGGTCCCGGGTCAGACGACCCATGATGAAAATCTTGTTGAGCATAAAACTGCCTCCCTTACTCGCCCTTGCAGACGATCATGGAACGCATGATGCCCTCGGTAATGCCCAGGATACGATCCAGTTCCTTGGGGAATTCCGGGCCGCTGGTGAAGCTCATCAGCACATAGTAGCCTTCGGTCTTGTAGTCGATGGCGTAAGCAAGACGGCGCTTGCCCCACTCGTCCACGACCACGTCGGAGCCGTTCTGCTCGGCCAGGGTCTGGAACTTTGCCACGGTAGCGGCAATAGCCTCCTCACTCTGTGCCGGGTCAATGATGTAAACGACCTCGTAGTTGGCGGAAATCTTAGCCATACTTTTGCACCTCCTTTTGGACTTATGGCCCTCACCTTCTGTGAGAGCAAGGATATGTCCGCATACGCAGACTCATATATTATACCGGTTTTCCCGGAAAAGTCAAGGTTTTTCCGGCTGTTTTTCCCGATTATTTTGCAGGGCCGGCACATATGGAAAAGCTTATCCGTAGGGGCCGATGGTCACATCGGTATAGTACCAGTGCAGGATATCCTGCCAGGTTTTGCCCTCTGCCGCCAGCTGGTTGGCCCCGTATTGGCTCATGCCCACACCGTGGCCGAAGCCGGTGACGTGAAATGTGACCCTGTCCGCCGCGGCCTCCGCAGTGAAGCACGCCGACCGCAGACCGTACAGGCTGCGGACCTCGGTCCCCTCCACGGTGACGCCGCCGATGGTCACGGTCTCCACCCGGCCGGAGGCATTTTCCATCCGGCCTGTGACCCAGGTTTCCGGCGCCCCGGCAAAGGAGGCCTCCGGGTGAGCCGCCAGAAACGTCTGCTGGAACTCCGCCGCCGGAATTTCCTTGACGCTGTAGTAATTGGGCACGGTGTCCTCCCCCTCGGGGCTTTCCACGCTGTGCAGATACGGCAGGGTGGACACCCACACGTCTCCGGAGTTGGCGGTGACTCCGGCGGAGGAGGAGTGAAACGCCGCCAGAATGGGCTGTCCGTTGTACAGGATCATCTGTCCGTCGGTGTCCCGGACGGCCTGCTGGACCTTGGCCTCGTATTCGGCGGCGTGCTCGCCCCATTTTTTCGCCGCCGCCTGGGCGGAGGTGTAGGCATTGCAGCAGTGATAATCCATGCACACATCGGCATCCGGGTGCTCCGCCTTGCGGCCGGAGGCCATGTGGTAACAGATAAAGGTCCGCTCCGCCACGGCCTGGGCGTCCAGGGCCTGCTGGTGGAAGGAGGCAGGCATTTCTCCCCGGACCACCCCGGGCAGATACTCCGCCATGGTCATCTCCACCACCTGCTCCCCGTCCCACACCCGCAGCAGAACCGCCCCGTCGGCGGCGCTTTGTCCCGGGACTGTCCCGGTTTGTCCCGGGTCAGCATCCGGGACAGGCCGGGACGTCCCGGTGTCCTTCCCGGCGCCCAGCAGAGCCCCGCCAAACAGCAGCACCGTCAGCAAAAATCCCGCCGCCCAGTAACGCATGTCCATCCCCCCTTCGTTTGGTGACAGTCTATGCGGAGGCGGACGGCGGCAGAACCAAAAAATCTCCCCGGCGGAAAACCGCCGGGGAGAGCCGCTATCATCTGTTATCCGAAGCTGCGGTTGGACCGGAGGACTACCTCCACGTCGAACTGCTGGCCGTCCCGCAGGATGGTCAGGGTCACGGTGTCGCCGATGACGTGGCTGCGCCGGACCGTCAGCAGGTCGCTGGTGACGGAAATGGGCTGGCCGTCCGCCGCCAGGATCACATCGCCGGCCTGGATGCCGGCGTCGGCGGCGCCGGAGCCGCCGGACACCTCCACCACCTGGACCTGGGTGCCGCCGCCCTCCTTTTCCAAGGTGGTGACGGTGATGCCCAGGGAGGGAGCGCCCCGGTAGCTGCCGGTGGCAATGATGTCGTTGACCACGAAGCTGACGGAGCTGATGGGCAGAGCAAAGCCCAGGCCCTCCACGGTGGCCTCGGTATCGTCCGTGGTGCTCATTTTCAGGGTGTTGATGCCGATGACCTGGCCATAGGCGTTGATGAGGGGGCCGCCGGAGTTGCCGTTGTTCAGGGCGGCGTTGGTTTGCAGCAGGGTCATGGACTTGCCGTCTACCTCCACCGCCCGGTTGATGGCGGAGATGATGCCGTTGGTCATGGTGCCCCGCAGCTCCACGCCCAGGGGGTTGCCGATGGCGTAGGCCGTGTCGCCCACCTGCACCAGGTCGGAGTTGCCGAATTCCGCGGCAGGCAGCGGATTCTGGGGATCGGCCTTCAGAACGGCCAGGTCCTCCTCCTCGTCATAGCCCACCAGCTTCACGTCGTAGGTGACCCCGGTGTCCAGGGCCACCCAGCAGCTTTTGCCGCCGGAGATCACGTGGGCATTGGTGATGATGTACCCGTCGGAGGTCATGATGACGCCGGTGCCGATGGAGGCGCCGTCTGCCTGCTCGGACACCACGGTGACCACAGAGGGATTCACCTTGGCATATACCTCCTGAGCCGTCAGGGGCTGGCCCTGGGGGTCCTGGCAGGTCAGGCGCACGCCCTTATCCCCCTGGATGCGGGGGATGGTGGTGGCCTTGCTGCCGAAAATGTCCACAATGCTGCTGGGGTTGTCGCCGTCGCCGTCGGGCAGGGGCCGCTGCTGGCCGCCGCGCCCGGCGAAGATCGCCGTCAGCACCACCGCCGCCACGGTCACTGCCACCACCGCCAGGGAGATCCACAGCCACAGGCGGCTGCGGCGCTTTTCCTTTTTGGCGGCCTGCTTCCAGACGCTCTGGGGCATGGGGGTGCGCTGGACATAGTAATTGACCACCTCCCGGCCCTCAGGCTCCTTGGGGGTATACCAGGAGACGATCTCCTCCGGCTCCTCCCATTCCGGATTTTCCGCCGGGGCAGGACTCTCCTGGGGGACTGCCGGGGTCTCCGCCGGAGTCTCGGGGTCCTGGGGCCGGATTTCGGGGTCCTGGGGCCGGATTGGGTTGTTTTCGTCAAACATAGCAATGGTTCCTCTCATGTATTCCGCATGGGGTGGGCCAGCTGAACGGTGAAGCTGAAGGAGGTGACGCCGTTTTCGCTGGTAACGGAAATTTTCTCTTTGTGCTGGGACAGGATGGTCTTGACCACATACAGGCCCAGGCCGTAGCCGTCCTTGTCCTCGCTGCGGGATTTATCGGACTTGTGGAAGCGCTCGAACAGCAGGGGGATCTCCTCCGGGGGGATGGTGTGGCCGGTGTTGCGCACCGTTACCACCGCCTTGTCGCCGCCGGTCTCCGTCAGCCCCAGGTACAGAGTAGAGCCCGGGGCCGCGAACTTGGTGGCGTTTTCCATCAGGTTATAGATCACCTGGGTAATCAGGTCGTTGACTCCCTGGACCATGACGGAATCCTCCGGAATGTCCGCCTCCACGTCCAGGCCCCGGTCCGTGATCTTCTGCTCCATGGACAGCAGGGCCAGGCGCATGCTCTCGCACAGGTCGAAGTCCTCCTTCTTCATGTCCTGCTGGGACTGGATGCGGGAGATATCCAGCATCCGCCGCACCAGGCGGCTGAGACGGCGGCTCTCGTCGGAGATGATCTGGAGATACTTTTTCTCCTTCTCCGGGGGAATGGTTCCGTCCAGGATGCCGTCGGTATACCCGGCAATGGTGGTCATGGGGGTTTTCAGCTCGTGGGAGATGTTGGCGATAAACTCGCTGCGCTGGCGCTCCGTCTCCGCCAGGGAGTCGGCCATGTTGTTGAACGACGCCGCCAGCTCGCCGATCTCATCGTTGCGGCCGGTGTCCTGCATGCGGACATCGAAATTCCCGGCGGCATAAGCCCGGGTGGCCCGGGCCATTTCCCGGATGGGCTGGATCTGGCGCATGGAGGTCAGGGAGCTGGCCACGAAGGAAATCAGCAGGATGATGGCCGACGTCATGAAGAACAGGCCGATGAAGGAGCGCCACATGCTCATCAGGGACCGGGCGTCCATCACCGCCAGCACCATGCCCACGGTGCTGCCGTCCTCCTGGGTCACGGGGACGCCCACCACAAACTGCTTCAGATCATATGCGCCGCCGATGCTGCTGCGGCCCTGGTAAAAGCCCTGATCGCCCAGGATGGCGTCCTGGATATCCTGGGGCACGGACACCACCTTGCCCCCCAGGCGCTGGTTGGAGGTCAGCAGGGCGTATCCCTCCTGGTTGCACAGAAGAAAGTCCGCCTTGGTAAGGCCGGCGGCCAGAGCCACCAGGTTTTGCAGACTGGGGCTCTGGGTCTGGCCGTTGGAGGCCAGATAGTCCCCGGACATGTTGGCAATAAGCTCCGCATGCTGGCGCATCTCGCTGCGGCGCTCGGCCACGGTGTCGTTATAGCTCAGGCCGTAAAACGACACGCCCAGCAGCAGCAGCGTCAGCAGCACCATCCCGGCCGTCAGCAGAAACTGCTGCCAGTACAGACTGTCGAACCGCCGCCGGAACTGGAAAATCTTTTCCTGGCTCATTTTACCTCGAACTTATAGCCCACGCCCCACACGGTTTTCAGGGCCCACTGGTCGGACACGTTCTCCACCTTTTCCCGCAGGCGCTTGATGTGGACGTCCACGGTGCGGGAGTCGCCGAAGTAGTCAAAGCCCCACACCTCGTCCAGCAGCTGGTTGCGGGTGTATACCCGGTTGGGGGTGGAGGCCAGGTGATACAGCAGCTCCAGCTCCTTGGGAGGCGTGTCGATCTTCTTGCCGTCTACCAGCAGCTCGTAGCTGTCCAGGTCGATGACCAGCTTGTCGAACACCAGGCGCTTTTTGGTGTCGTCGGGGATCTCGCTGCGGCGGAGCACCGCGTTGATGCGGGCCATGAGCTCCTTCATCTCGAAGGGCTTCACCAGATAGTCGTCCGCGCCCATTTCCAGGCCGGTGATCCGGTCGTTGACCTCGCTTTTGGCGGTAAGCATGATGATGGGGGTCTTGGCCTTTTCCCGGATGTGGGCGCACACGGCCCAGCCGTCCATCACCGGCAGCATGATATCCAGCAGCACCATGTCCGGGGCCTGCTTGTCGAATTCCTCCACGGCCTTGCCGCCGTCATAGGCGCTTCGGACCTCGAAGCCCTCTTTTTCCAGGTACATGCGGATCAGGTCAGAGATGTTGCGGTCGTCCTCCACCACCAGAATGTTGCGTGCCATGCGCTCAGCCTCCCACTTGTGAGTATCGTTGATGTTTTCCTCTATTATACCGCCCCGGATGGGGCTTTCCTGAACTTTCTGTAAATTCAGGGACTTTGATGGTTCAGTATACCACATTTTCCCGGGGTTGTATAGTCAGCTTGCCAAAAAAGAGCGGCGGCCTTTTTTGATAAGCTGAGGTCCCCCGGCTTTCCGCCGGGGGACCTGGGAGGGCTTATGCGTCGCTCTTGCGCTTGGTCTTGCCGTAGCCATAGCCATAGCCGTAGCCGTAACCATAGCCGTATCCGTAGCCGTAACCATAGCCGGAGGCGGAGCCCCGGACATTGGTGGCACAGTTGAACACGAAGCCAACCATTCGGGAATCGGCCCCGGCCAGGGCCTGGACCCCCTCGAAGATCTGGGTGGTGGCGGCAAAATCCTCGCGGATCACGTAGATGACCCGATCCACATGGCGGCTCAGGGCCAGGGCGTCGGCCATCATGGCACAGGGCGGGGTATCCAGCACGATGTAATCAAACATGGGGCGCAGCGTGTTCATCAGCGCCTCCAGCTTGTCGTATTGCAGCAGGTTCATGGGGGTGTGGATGGGCTCGCTGCCGGCAAAGACGTACAGGGACGTGTCCTCATAGCGCAGGAAGTGCACCTGGCCCAGGCTGCCGGACAGGCACTGGCCCAGGCCGTCGGAGGGCTTGGTCAGGCCCAGCAGGGCCTTGTCGCTGGGGCCCCGGAGGTCGCCGTCGATGAGCAGGACCTTCTTCCCCTCCCGGGCCAGGGACAGGGCCAGGTTCACGGACACGGAGCTCTTGCCCTCGGAGGGGATGGAGCTGGTGATCATGATGATCTTGTCCTGGGGCTTCAGCTGCCGCAGCAGCTTCAGCCGCAGCAGACGATATGCCTCGCAGAAGGCGCTGTCGGTCTGCATATGGGTGATGAGCAGCCCCTGCTGGGGGCCGCTTTTGCGGCGCTTGGGCGCCGTGCGGGGAATGGAGGCCAGGCACGGCAGGCTCACCAGGCGCTTGACGTCGCCGGTGGAGGACACCGTCCGCCGCAGAGCGGCGGCAATGATCAGGACCGCCAGGTCCAGCACCAGGCCCAGGAATGCGCCCTTGACGGCGCTGCGGACCCAGGGATCGCTGTTGTACGGTGCATCGGGCAGGGAGGGCTCCTGGTTCACCACCAGCTGCGTCTCGCCCAGCACCAGGCGGTTCACCTGGGGATATACGTCGATGACGGCCCGGAGGATGTCGTAGGCATCCTGGGTGCCGGGGCTTTCCACCGTCAGGACGAAGAAGCTGGTATCCGGAATGGGCGAGGCGGAGATGCTGCCGTTGATGGAGGCGGTCCCCAGCCGCTGGCGCAGCAGCTCCTGCATCCGGTCGGAGGACAGAAGATAGGGGAAGGTATCCGTCACCTGCTGGGCGGCGGATTTGTTGTAATACTGGCTGTAGCTGGACACATCGGTGCCTCCGATAAAGCTCAGGCTCACGGAGAACACCGCCTCAGACCGGTACATGGGACGGAAGGTGCGGTGGGCCCGCCACCCCATCACGGCGGCGCACAGCACGATCAGCGCCAGGCACACGGGCCACAGCCGCCGCAGGGCCCGGAGCATCCGCCGCAGCAGGACGGACAGGTCGATGGCCTGCTCTTCGTTATTGGTATGGGTCGTATGTTCCATAGTGCGCCTCACTGCTGCTTCTGGCCGGAGCGGTGCCCGTAGCCGTATTTGTCGTATTTTTTGCCGTAGCCATAGCCGTAGTAGCCGTATCCGTAGCCGTAGCCAGCGGAGTAGGCGGTGAGATGGGACATATCGTTGAGGATGCAGCCCAAAAACTCTGCCTTACCGGCCCGCAGGGCGTCGATGGCGTCGTTGATCTCCGGCGCGGGGACGGTGTCCTGCCGCACCACCAGCACCGACGCGTCGGACAGGTCCGACAGCAGCTCGCTGTCGGAGAAGAAGCCCAGCGGCGGCGAGTCGATGATCACATAGTCGTACTGCTCCCGGGCCAGGGCCACCACCTTGGCCAGCTGGTCCGAGGCCAGCAGCTCGATAACGTCGGTATAGGACTTGGTGCTCAGCAGGGAGTGCAGCCCTGTGGAGGGGTCCGTGACGGCGGCGGAGAGGATCTTCTCCGGGGCGGCGGACTCTGACAGCAGGGTGCCCAGCTCGTTTTTCTGCTTCACGGACAGGCCCAGCATCTCGCTCTGCACCGGGCGGCGCAGGTCCAGGTCGATGAACAGAACGGACACCCCCCGGGAGGCCAGGGAAATGGCCGTGTTGGCGGCCAGGGTGGATTTGCCCTCTGCCGCGGACACGCTGGAAAACAGGAATACCCGGCGGCCCTTGGCGTGCTCATGCTGGAACTTTTCGGCGATGCGGTGGATGGACTCGGTAAAGGCAAAGCTGATGGCCGGGGACGAGATATTCAGGTTCCGGCGCAGGCGCTTGCCGGCCCGGCGGGACCGCCGCTCCCGGCGGTCGTCCATCCAGCCCAGGAGCTTCCGGGTCCGGCGGCCCTCGTGGGGCACGGTGGAGATGAGCTTGGCGTCCAGGTCGCTGCGGGCGCCCTCCTGGGTCTGGACCGTGCCGCTGGTGACGCTGGCCCACGCCACGGCGGCGGCGGTGAGTCCCGCGCCGATCACGCCGGCCAGCAGGCAGATCTTCGGCACGTTATAGCTGCGGGACGGCGCCACGGACAGGGTGGGGGCGTTGAGCTGGCTCAGCACCGCCGTGGACGATACGTGGGCGGACAGGGTGCCATAGTTGTCGGACACCGCCTTCAGCAGCACCAGCGCCTGACGGGGGGTGTCGGCGGTGACGGTGACGCGGATCAGATTCGTCTCGCCCAGCTGTTGGGCGGATACGGTGCCGTCCAGAGGCATGCCCAGATTCTGCTCCATGGTCTGGCGCAGGACCCGGCTCTGCAGCAGCTGGGAATAGGACGCGGCCATGTCGGCGGCAGCGGTGATATTCGTATAGTACAGGGTGCTGGCCCGGGCGGTGACGGCAAAGGTGGTGGAGCTGGTATACTGCCGGGTCACGAAGCACGAGAGCACGATCCACGCCGCCATAGCGCAGGCAGCCGCTGCCAGCAGCAGCATCCACAGCTGCCGCAGCAGGGTCCGCACCAGGCAGTAGGGCTCGATATGGGACCACTGAAGGCCCCGGTTTTTTTCATCCATGGCATTCTCTCCTTATTCCACCACCACCGTCAGATAGACGGTGTAGCTCTGGCCCTGGGCGGCGACGGTATAGCCCACATAGTACACCCCGGGGACCGATGTGTTCACCGGATCGTCCACGGATACCTGGGAGGCAGCCAGGGTGGACCCGTCCGGGGCCACCACGCTGTCGATGTATCCGGCGGCGTCAAAGGACGCGCCCTGGGACAAATAAATCAGATAATCCTTCAGCCAGATCAGCTGGGTCTCGCCGGTGGTAATGACCACCTTCAGCGGCAGCACCACCGGTTCGCCCAGACGGCTGTCCACCTGGGCGGTGACGTTGTAGACGCCGGGCTGGCTGTTGACAATGTTCTGGGAGGTGATGCGGATGGTCTTGCTGATGTCACCGTCCAGCACGTCGGAGGCGGTGAGCCGGTCCAGCAGGGTCACGGTCTGGCCCAGGGGATACACCAGGGGCCGGGACAGCGCAAAGCGGGGGGCCTGGTAGTCCGTGTAGCGGACGGTGCGGGTGACGGTGGCCATGTTGTTGGCAGAGTCGAACACGATATAGGTCACCTGGGCGCTGCTGTCGGCCAGAGCCGGGGTCACGCCCTTGATGAGGATCTGGTCCGTCAGGTCGCCGTCCCGGTCGTCGGAGGCCATGACGCCCTGCAAAAGGGCATCCTCCCCGGCGGTGACGCTGACGTCGATGGAGTCGCTGGAGCAGGTGATCACCGGGGGCGTGGTATCCACGGTGACGCGGCGATAGATGCGCAGGCTGCAGAAGGCCAGCAGCACCAGGATAAACAGCGCAATGACCACGCGCTGCATTTTGCGGATGGCTCTCATAGCTCGTCCTCCCTTGGAGAAGAAATAGGCCGGTCCGCCCCCACCATGGGGCGGTCCTCTAAAATACGGCGGGGGTTCCCGTCCAGCAGCAGCCGGGGGCAGTCCGGGGAAAAATCATCGGCCAGTGTGCTGCGCAGCAGGTCCATATGGGTGGTGCGGACGGTGGGGCGGTGGGCATCGCTGGCGGCGGCGTGAGCCAGCCCGTGCTCCAGCAGCCACAGGGCGGTATCCTGTGCCCGGCGGCCCAGACGGCCCAGAACGCTGCCCTTGTTCAGCTGGATGACAATGCCCCGCCGGAACCAGCCCTCAAGCCGCGCGGGGTCGCGCTGGACGGCATTGTACCGTTCCGGATGGGCAGCCACGGGAACCAGGCCCCGGTGGCGGATGTCCCGGAAGCACTGCTCCATAAACTCCGCGGACTCGTCAAAATAAAATTCCACCAGCAGATACCGGCTCCCGCCCAGGGTCTGGAGCTGCCGCTGGTCCAGCAGCCGGGGCAGCTCCGGAGTGCAGAACACCTCGGCCCCCGGGTGAATGCGCAGGGGGATGCCCTCCGCGTCCAGGGCCTGCTGCAGCCGGGAGAAGGCCGCGCGCAGGGAGGCGGAGCGGTAATTCTTGGGCCCGTTCCCCGGCAGATTGCAATGGGGCGTGGCGATGATGTCCGTGACGCCGGAATCCGCCGCCATCCGGGCCATCTCCAGCGAGTCCTCCATGGACGGGGACCCATCGTCCACCCCCGGCAGAATGTGACAATGGATATCCACCATATCCGGTCCCTCCCCTCCTGCGAAAGCACAATACGCGAAATTATAATCAAGTATAGCACATTCCCCCCGGGTTTTCAAGTCGAAGAAGGGCGAATCCCGTCTGAGGCGCATTGCGCGTTTTCCCTATTGACAAAGGCAATCACTTCTGCTAATATAAGAAATTACAGAGCACCCCACAAGTTCATACCTTATCAAGAGTGGTTGAGGGATCGGCCCGATGAAACCACGGCAACCTGCAAGGCAAGGTGCCAAATCCGACGTATGCTGAGCGCGGAAGTGATATCCCCGCGTTCGTCCTTCGACAGATGAGGAGCAATTTTCACGCACGATCCGTCGAATGGCGGAGCGTGTTTTTTCATGCTCCGGGTCGGTGGGGGATTCTGAAAAATCTATTCATAAAGGAGCACGAAAATCATGGCAAGACGACTGTTTACCTCCGAATCCGTTACCGAGGGGCATCCCGACAAGATCTGCGACCAGATCAGCGACGCCGTTCTGGACGCCATTCTGGAGAAGGATCCCAATGGCCGCGTGGCCTGCGAGACCTGCGCCTCCACGGGGCTGATCCACATCATGGGCGAGATCACCACCAACTGCTATGTGGACATCCCCAAAATTGCGCGGCAGGTGGTGCTGGACATTGGCTATGACCGGGCCAAGTATGGCTTCGACGGCCATACCTGCGCCGTGATCACCAACATCGACGAGCAGTCCGGCGATATTGCCCTGGGCGTGGACAAGAGCCTGGAGGCCAAGGAGGCCGCCGACAGCCAGCTGGACAACGGCGCCGGCGACCAGGGCATGATGTTCGGCTACGCCTGCGACGAGACCCCGGAGCTGATGCCCCTGGCCATTTCCCTGGCCCAGAAGATGGCCATGCGCCTGACCCAGGTCCGCAAGCAGGGCCTGGTGGACTATCTGCGCCCTGACGGCAAAACCCAGGTCACCGTGGAGTATAACGAAAACGGCACTCCCGTTCGGGTGGACACCGTGGTGGTCTCCACCCAGCATGCCGCCGAGGCTACCCTGGACCAGATCCGCCGGGATATGATCGAGCTGGTCATCAAGCCCACCGTGCCCGCGGAGCTGCTGGACGAGAATACCAAGTTCTATGTGAACCCCACCGGCCGCTTCGTCATCGGCGGCCCCCAGGCCGACAGCGGCCTCACCGGCCGGAAGATCATCGTGGATACATACGGCGGCAGCGCCCCCCACGGCGGCGGCGCCTTCTCCGGCAAGGACCCCACCAAGGTGGACCGGTCCGCCGCCTACGCCGCCCGCTGGGTGGCCAAGAACGTGGTGGCCGCCGGCCTTGCCCGCCGCTGCCAGGTGCAGCTGGCCTACGCCATCGGCGTGGCCCGGCCCGTCAGCGTGCTGGTGGAAACCTTCGGCACCGGCGTGGTGTCCGACGAGGCTCTGGAGCAGGCCGTGGAGCAGGTGTTTGACCTGCGGCCCACCGCCATCATCCGGGACCTGGATCTGCGCCGTCCCATCTATCGCCAGCTGGCGGCCTACGGACACATGGGCCGGGAGGACCTGGGCGTTACCTGGGAGCGCACCGACCGGGTGGACCAGCTGAAGGCCGCCCTGAACGTAAAATAATCGGGATAAACAGGCTGGCGAACCCGAAGCCGTAATTCCCCGTGTTCTTCATCAGGGATCGCCGAGATGCCATGTCCCGTGTTATTCTCTTGGCTATGAGGGATATGGTCTCGTTTCCGGATAAGCTGGTGCGGCAGCTCAGCTTTATCACATGAGACCATATCCCTCATAGCTTTTTTATTCACTTGTCCAATATGTATTGTGCACATAAATGACCGCAGCGAGAAAAAGCTTTGCTTTTCTCCCCTCGCCGTGGTATAATGGCAGAAGCTGAATATCCGGGTATAGCGAAGCTGGTAGCGCGGGTGGTTTGGGAGTGCGTAGACCCTATCCATGCGCGGCTTGGACAAAAGTCCGCAAAGCCTTGCGGCACGGGCGATAGCGGGTTTTTCCCTGGTTGCTGAAAGCGGCATAAAAGCGGCTTTGACCACATAAATGACCACAGACAGAAAAAACTTTATTTTTACCGTTCGCCGTGGTATCATGGCAGAAATTGAATATCCGGGTGTGGCTCAACTGGTAGGGCGCGACATTTGGGATGTCGAGGTTGGGTGTTCAAGTCACCTCACTCGGACCAAAATCCCTCTGAAATCATTGATTTCAGAGGGATTTTTCTTATTCTTTGTCTATTGCGGCGCAGGATTTGAGCTGCCTTACGCTTTCAGCTTATACAGTCGATTTCCTTGGCCTGCCTCCACGACGACGATACCTTCATCGGCAAGCTGCTGTAAGAGGGATTCCGTGCGGCTCAAGCTGGTGCCCAGGGATTTGGAGAGTGCAAACAGATCGCTGGTGGGGTGATCTGTGAGATAGTCGATCAGCAGTTGGCGCTGGGATAATGCGCTCAGGGGGACTTGCTTTCCGGCGGCTGCATTTTCTGCGCCGCTGTGGCCTGTCATATACAGCGTAAGCGAGACGCGATCCGGCGAGCAGCTCTCCGAGAAAACCGGCTCCGGCCAGCCTTCGGATTTCCAAATACGGTACAGATTGGGGATGCCGCCGCCGGTGTATTCGCCTACATCCACGAAGCGGAACATCCGGGCCATTGCGGTGTTTCGCGGGTCGGACACGCCGCCGCTTTTGGCAGTGTCAAGAGGCACACGGAAGCTGCCGGGGTTGGAGAGGGTGATCTCCTGATAGCCCTTGCTGACGATGATGCCGCCACTGCCATGATAATCCGCATTAACAAGGCAGTTGGCCAGCACTTCACGCAGAGCTTGACGGGCGGGCTTTTTCGCGTTCTGTTGCAGCTTGTTGTACGCCCAGTAGTAGAATTTATAGACATTGCCGCTCCAAGGGGTTTCTTCCCAGTTGCCTTTCGTATCAAGCTGCTCACGGTAGGTTATGGCATAATTAGGGTATTCGCAGAGAATGTCTTGGTGATTGCCGAACATCAGCAGTCCGGCGAAAGTCGGGTGCAGTAAGCCGCCGTCATCGCCTATAGCATCAATTTTTTGCAGGAATGCTGTGTCGTCCAAGCTCTCCCACATGTGTCTGGGGCGGTACAGCTTCATCCTTTGCCGGAAGCTGCGCACACTCTCGGAGTTGAGGGCTTCAAGTCCCATGCTGCGCACCAAGTGCATATCCGGCGACCGGACAGCCGCATCCCGCACCATGGCCTGATACTCCTCGTGTGTACAGCGGTAATCACCCTCGCCGCTTCGGCGATAGGTGTTGCGGGTGTCATTGTCAACATACACGGGCTTGTAGGCCCGATCCGCACGGGGGACTTTGATAACGACGATGTGATCGCCGCCAACCTCTTCCACATACACATCTTTTTCGGCCAGGATATTGACACTGACTTTCATGGGATCATTGATGATGTGCCAAAATTCACGGATCAAGCCGTCGGGATCGGACAGATCTACGGAATCGAAGGTCTTGTCCGCTGTCTCGATAACGCCCAGCAGGATGATGCCGCCCAGCGTGTTAGCGAAGGCGGAGTAGGTCTCCCAAATGCTCTTGGGCAGACCGCCCAGGGCCTTTTTGGCCTCTATGCGGTTGTTCTCCCGGTATTGCTCCAGGCGACTGAAATCAAGCATGGATGCCACCTCCCTTGGAGGATATTTTAGCATATTGGGGGCAGGATGGCAATGCGAAGCGGTATTACATCTTGCCTTGGGACAATGGGGTTGATAAAAAGGCACATATTAACGATGTTGCCGCAACTGTCCTCAAAAAGCCTAAGCCGTTGACCACTTGCGATGGAGCGGCTGTGATAATTCTATGCTCTCGGCAGACCAGAGTTTAGAACATATTTTTTATGATTGCCGATGCAATATTTTTGCCCTCTCTGTGGTCACTTGCAGTTTTAGAAACCGTGGTTTTGTATCTGCCATCTCCGTAGTAAGTAAGCCGATAATGTTTGCCATCTTCAGTAATGGTAAATCCCAGATCCATTAACGCTTGTCGTAAAGTTCCGCTCATCGTCCTATAGTCTTTAAGAAGAATCTTTACTGAATTTGCTCGTTTTTCAGCTGTTCCTTCAAACCCATTTTTTTGGATGATGTCCGACAGCACATCATGCCTCCTCGATTTAGGCGCTGTGTTTTTCAGCTTTTCGGCAACAGCTTCTAAGATCATTTCCTTGATTTCTCCCGGGAAAAACTCGTCCTCAACACCGAGATAGATAACTGCAACATCTTCTGTCGAGTCAAGCTTTGCTTTTAACCCTTGATTTTCATAGGATAAGGCATCATTCGCTTTTGTTAGTTGCTCCACCTGCTGTTGAAGTTTTTTAATATCGTCATCGAAATATGCGATTAGTTCATCCGCGTCATTAAGCGCCTTTGCTTTCTCCAACTCTGCAGCAAGCCGTTCTTCTTTCTGGCGGCTGTATCTGTCGCGTAATAAAGCATTGTTAACTCCAGACCAAGTGTAAAGTGTATCCACCAACTGAGAGTTGCTATACTGAATAACGCTTCGTATAACCCTCTCCATCAAAATATCATCACTGCCTTCATAGGCGCGATAAAGAAATCTCTTATGTCCTACGGCCTGGTTAGGGTAATATATACCAACTGCTCCATAGTACTCGTTTTTATCACTGCATTCGCGTCGTAACCTTGTATTCAACCATTCATCTTTTTGAACAAGTACATGAGCCACTCCTTTGAGCCGGCTGGCAATCCATTTTACATTAACAGGATATTCTCCAAAGAATGTTTTAGAGATGTAAACTACCGGCAAGTGATAATGGCTGACTCCGTTAATGACATCCACCAGAATATCCAAATTATCCTTGTCAATAATGACTGGTTTGTTAGATACGGGTAGATTCCCATCGTCCTTTATGTAACCCTTTTCCACCAGGAGCGAAATAAAGTGCGGTGTCGAAAATCCAGATTCAACAGTCAACGCGGAATCAAGATAACTTCTGTCAAGGCGAACTGACATTTTCATATCATTAAAGTTCATGACATAGTCAGTATCCCAAACCACGCCGTCCGTTTCGGCCTTTTCATAGCGTATAGCAATAGTATTCTGATTCCGGTATTCTTCTATAGCAAGCCACAAAGAATCGCTCCCATATCGAATATTCCTTTCCCCGTTCCAAACCATCCCGGGAATAACATTTTCCTCATGAGGACTACCTTGATTCCATTCTATAGCAAGGCAAATAAAATCGTCTTTGCTCAAAGTATCGTTAATTGACAAAACAGTAGAAAATAGCAGCATGTTAATACCTCATTTCAAATCCAATCCTTTTCAGTTACTTTTTGCCTCCACGCATATATGGGGCGACATGGATTTCTTTACCATTCCAATGACGCGTATATCCAGAAACGGTATGTTCAATAGGCGAAGCATGTGTACCGTGTTCCAAGCTATCAGAAATAGCAGAAGCAATTGTTTCAGCAGCTTTACTCGTTCCATAAGAGTTTGCGGTAGACCTATTAATGCTTGAAACGGTGCTGTGATCACCACTATGTGAACCACCTACAACTTTTGAAACACCACAAGATAAGGCTGCTCCAGCAGCAACTTTCGTCCCCTCAACTATAATTGAAGACAATATAGGGTGATTGGTTCTAAAGTTTCTCCACCCATCTGTAACTTTGTGAAATCCACGGATAATAAACGGTTCGGATTGATTTGCAATTGGAGCTGAATCAGCTCTCGGACTATCACTTTTCACAGCGAGGTTTTTGTTCTCAGTGTTAATAGTTTCGGCTTTTATCCCATCTGCAATTTCAGGTTCACTCTCAACAGTTTTTTTCTCAAGGGTGGAATTGTTTTCGTTTAGCACCGCTGAACTATCTGTACAGATTGGGGCGCTAAGTTTAATTACCTCACATGGAATGTATTTTCCATCACCAAAATCATGGAACAGCTTGTTTACAGGGTCATAATACCAATTTGTAGGATTCTGCCAATTCTCGCGGTGAGCCTCAAAATGCTCTTGATGAGTAAGGAATTGTATATTATCGGGTTCACCTTGATATTCAGGATACTCCGCTGCACTTTTCATATGCTGTCCTTCAAAGGCTTTACCGTCTTCGTCGTAGGCTTTACCTCGGTCGATAATATCCTGCTGCTGTTTTTTAGTCCAATCTCGTGTACCTTCACCCTCTAATACGCGTTGCTGTTCCTTTTCCCAAGCAAGTCTGATCGCTTTACTCGCATCAGCTGTTCTTCTCGACATAGGATTAACCCCCTATCCCGAGCAAGTCATAAAGATCGCTCAGGAATGAGTAAAAATCTTCATATACTTCATCTTCTTCAATCCGTCCGCCTTCAAGATTGTAAATTGAGATTTTTTCCCCATCCCTCTCGCAGAGAATAGGATCACCTGTGGACAACGCGCCGATTACAACATACTTGTCATCAGGACAGTCAGCACTATTAACATCTATTGTCGGCTTATGTTCAATACCATAAAACTGTACACCGGCGGGCAAAAAACACTCGCCGCCATCAGAAAACGTTAACCACTCTCTATATTGCGTTGGGAGTTTTACATTGTTTTCTTCCTCAAACCGGGTAATCAGTTCCTCGGTAACTCCATCGAAAAACGACATTTTCCCCTGTTCACTAATTTTATCAACTATATTTTTCAGTTCGTCCGAAAGCATAGATAATAAACCTCCGTTACAGTATGATTAGACTGGACTCTAAACATCTTTTTTTACATAAGTAATCTGGATATCGTAACCCAGCTTTTCGAGCATCTCTACGAACACCTTGTTCACGATGCCGTCCTTCTTGTTTATCAGCCTGCTGATGTACGGAGCCGAAGTCCCCACCATCTCCGCAAGCTGCGCCTGGGTGACGCGTTCTTCCAGGCATTTGACTTTTATGTCTATATCGAAATCATTCTTTACCATAACGCACCTCGCCTCCGGTGAAATATAATTGCACTCATAAGATAATTTATTATACCACAAGTTTAGGTTTTTTTCAAGGCAACGCAAAGAAAAAGACACCCGGAAATTTCCGAGTGCCCTTATGCATCGTTATTGCAGCCTTGCCGTAGCGTTACATATCCACATCTATCGCCAGCCCGGATTTGAACTCGACCGTAATCCTGTCATCGTGGATTGTGACCTTCTCGACCATTCTGCGGACGAGGATCTCGCTGTATTCCGCCTCGCCTGTCTGTTCCTCGATGAAGCAGATCATGGCTTTGATCCTGTCGATTTTGTCCTCGCGGACTGCCGCCTGCGTGAGAACGTTCTGCCGTCTTTCGCGGAGGGATACTATCCTTTCGCCGATTTCCTGGACGCGGGCTTCGTCCCTGCCAGCATCGAGAAGATCCATCTGGCTCTTGCGGATCATATTGTCAATGACCTCGATTTCTTCATCGACGTCGCAGCCGACAACGCTCTCGATGTTCTCCTTCAGAACCGGGATTATATCGTCCCTGCTGGCGTAGGCCATGTTCACGGCTGATGCAATCGCAGCGTGCAGGTCTTCCTCCGGCACTGTCCGTGCGGAACATTCCTGTCCGGTTGTAAGCCTGCTGACACACCGCCATACCACGGGCTTTTCGTTTCCGACGGACCATACAACCCACCTGTAGATGTTGCCGCAGTGAGCGCAGATAACGTTTCCTGTAAGAGCGCATTTTGAACTGTAGACGCGTTTCTTGCCGCCTTTGTATAGAGATGACCGCCTTGCGATCTCCTCCTGAACCAGGAGGAAAGTCTCCCTGTCGATGATGGCTTCAGCCCTCCACATAATACTTCGGCATTGCGCCGTCATTGACGCTGCGCTTTTTGTCAAGGATGCTGACCGTATAGGTTTTCTGAAGGAGCACGTCTCCGATGTATTTTTCGTTGGTGAGGATCTGCTTGATGTTCGTCTCATGCCACCGGGCGTGTTTCGCGCCGTTGAGAATACCGTCCGCTTCAAGTCCGCGCCGTATCTTTACGAAACTTGCGCCCTCCAGGTATTCGCGGTAAATGCGTCTGACCACCTCGGCCTCCTCCGGCACGATGACCAGTTTCCCGCTTTCGAGCCGAGAAACCAGTTGTGGTTGACCTGAACCTTGCCCTGCTGATTGCGGAACTGGATGCCGAGCCGGACGTTCGCCGACAGTGATTCGGACTCCTGCTGCGCCAGCGCTGCCATAATGGTCATAAGCACCTCGCCCTTGGCATCGAGCGTGTTGATGTTCTCCTTCTCGAAGAACACCGCGATGTTCAGTTCCTTCAGTTTCCGAGTGTATTTGAGGCAGCCGACCGTATTACGGGCGAAATGGCTGATCGACTTGGTAATGATCATGTCGATGTGTCCGGCCTCGCAGTCAGCTATCATGCGGTTGAAAGCCTCACGCTTTGCCGTGCGCGTGCCGGAGAGCCCGTTGTCCGCGTACACCTCGACCATTTCCCATTCCGGATTTCCGTTGATGTAGGAGGTGTAGTGCGCCACCTGCGTTTCGTAACTGGATTCCTGTTCCTCGGACTCCGTGGAAACGCGGCAGTAGGCGGCGACGCGCACCTTCTGTTTTTTCTCCGCCGGCTTCTGCGTTCCCACAGTTTTTACCTCCGGAATGAATGTGATGTTCTGAGCCATTGCCATTTATTCGTTCACCTTGCCTTCTATCCGACCGTATGCGTACTCAGCTTGCGCGAACTCAGCTTGCGCGATAGGGTCGGTAAATTTCTGTGCTGCCTTTTTTGTTCTGAACTCCGTGAATATAACGGGAACGGGCTTTTCCTTTGACGGAATGTTGTCTCTGCCGAGCTTTTTCTCCCGCTTCAGCCGTTCCGCCTCCACGGCGTTGAACGTATCGTCATCGATGATCCGGGGGTAAATGTCGTCCCCAAGATACCGTTTATTGGCAGGAGCAAAAGCTGTTCAAGGATGTAAAGGTAGTGTAGTCCTTCTCTGTGACTATCTCAATATCAGACTGATCTTTTAAGCACTTTGCCAAAAAGAACACATCCTCCTCGAAAGAGCAGATCACACGCACACCGGCAACATCCATGATATTTGCCTGCATGGTCGGAAAATCCAGAGGAAGTCCGCGCTTCTGCATCTTATTCATAATGCTGGACGGCGACTTCAAGCGGCTTTTCATACTTTCTATCGGATTGCGGTCATGCTGCAATGAAAACTCTTCGTTCAGAATTTCCAACCTGCTTTCAAGTGCTTTCAGCGCGCAGCGGTATTGCAGCATGACTTCCTGATACCTGCGATTTTCGCTTAAAAGGCGCTGGCATTGCAGATCATCCAAGCCTTTATCTGCCGCAACCGTCAAACCAAATAAATTTTCACTCATAGCTTCTCCATTCCGCAGGGATAGGCACTCTGCGCTGTCTGCTGCTCTTTTGTTACGACCTGATAAAAACTGTATCCGCCGGAGAGATGGGCACAGGTAAAACCATACTGCGTTAAAAGCCGACAGGCCAGATAACTGCGAAGCCCTGTCTGGCAATAAGCATTTCTGTCAGTAGTCGTCTTACATTTTGGGAAGCGTTTTCCCAAGCCCTGCAAAATGAATAAGTGTTTTGAGACTGGGGTATGGGGCGCGGAGCCACGCAAAGCCAACAGCGGACGCCGTGCAAGAGCAGGCGGCTCCAGCTGAAGAAAACGAATTGCCGAAGCAGCTCGATCCATTTCAATCTATCAGTCTAACAGAAGCTTGAACCATGGGCGGCGGGACAGTAAACTGCCCCGCCGCTCTGATTTTCAGCGGGCATGGTCTTTCTCGTGCGCAATGGTTCTCCACGCCGAGGCTGTCTCTACCAATATTTTGCATGGCAAGGCGGTGCGTTTTTTCGGAATATGACAGAATGACGGTATAATTCCTCCGAAAATATCTTGACAAGATTTATCAAGATTGATAAAATGGATATATAACCCAAAAAGGAGATGCAGGGATATGCTCATCACAAGGGAAACGGACTATGCGCTGCGGATGCTGCGGGTGCTGCTGGACGAAGAGAAGCACTCCGCCGCCGAGATGGCGGAAACGGAGCTGATCCCCGTGCAGTTTGCCTACCAGATCCTGCGAAAGCTTTCCGCCGGGGAGCTGGTGCAGGTGAGCCGGGGCGCAGCCGGCGGCTGCCGGCTGTCCTGCGACCTGCGTGGCGTCTCCCTCTACGACCTCATGGTCGTCATGGGAGAGCATGACGTCCTGTGCGCCTGCATGGAGCCGGGGTATGACTGCCGCTGGCAAAGCGAACACGGGAAATGCGCCATCCACTGCCAGCTAACGGAACTGCAGCGGAAGCAGGACGAGGCGTTCCGTGCCGTGAGCCTGCACCGGCTGCTGACCGGCGAAGCGATTCAAAACGAGGAAGTGACCCAACAAACGTGACATAAGGAGGTACACCGTATGCTGTTTCAGACCACACCCGCGCACGAGGAGCTGCGCGCCAAGATCCGAGCCTTTGCGGAGGAGGAGATCAAGCCTCTTGCCTTCCTGCTGGATCAGAACAATGAGTTCCCTGACGAACCTGTCAAAAAGATGGCACAGCTGGGCTGGCTGGGGCTGCCGTTCCCCAAGGAGTACGGCGGCGCGGGCCTTGACATTCTCAGCTATGCCATCGCCGTGGAGGAGCTGGCCCGTGTGGACGGCGGCGCGGGCGTGATCCTCTCCGCCCACGTGTCGCTGGGCGCGTGGCCCATCTTCGCCTACGGCACGGAGGAGCAGAAGCAGAAGTATCTCGTGCCGCTGGCAAAAGGCGAAAAGCTGGGCGCCTTCGGCCTCACCGAGCCTAACGCCGGGTCGGACGCCGGCGGCACGGAAACCACGGCACTGGACAAGGGCGACCACTACCTGCTCAACGGCGGCAAGATCTTTATCACCAACGCGCCCAAGGCGGACACCTATGTGGTATTCGCCGTCACCACGCCGGACATCGGCACCCGGGGCATCTCCGCCTTCATCGTGGAGAAAGACTGGAAGGGCTTTGAATTCGGCGACCACTACGACAAGATGGGAATTCGCTCCTCCTCCACGGCGGAGCTGATCTTCAACGACGTGAAGGTGCCCAAGGAGAACCTGCTGGGCAAGGAGGGCGACGGCTTCAAGATCGCCATGTCCACGCTGGACGGCGGCCGCATCGGTATCGCGGCGCAGGCACTGGGTATCGCCCAGGGGGCCTTTGAGCACGCGCTGGCCTACGCCAAGGAGCGCGTCCAGTTCGGCAAGCCCATCGCGGCACAGCAGGCCGTTTCCTTCAAGCTGGCGGATATGGCCACCAAGCTGCGCTGCGCCCGCTTCCTCGTCTACTCCGCGGCGGAGCTGAAGGAGCAGCACGCCCCCTACGGCATGGAGTCCGCCATGGCGAAGATGTACGCCTCAGACATCGCGCTGGAGGTCACCAACGACGCCGTGCAGATCCACGGCGGCACCGGCTTCCTCAAGGGCATGGAGGTGGAGCGGGCCTACCGCGACGCCAAGATCACCACCATCTACGAGGGCACCAACGAGATTCAGCGGGTGGTCATCGCCTCTCATCTGGTGGGCAGGCTGGGCAAGAGCTCCGGCGGCGAGAGCCGTTCGGCGGCCAAGAAACCCGCGCCCATCACCGGCATTCGCAAAAAGACCATCTTCCGGGAGGGGGATGCTGCCCAGCAGGTGGCCGACCTTGTGGCGGCGCTGAAGAAGGATGGTCACGACTTCTCCGTGGGCATCCCTATGGATACGCCCATCCCGCAGGCGGAGCGGGTGGTCTCCGCGGGCAAGGGCATCGGGGAGAAAAAGAACATGAAACTGGTAGAGTCGCTGGCCAAGGCCGCCGGCGCGGCCATCGGTTCTTCCCGCCCTGTGGCGGAGACTCTCAAATATCTGCCGCTGAACCGCTATGTGGGTATGTCCGGTCAGAAGTTCACCGGCAATCTGTACATCGCCTGCGGCATCTCCGGCGCATCCCAGCACCTTAAGGGCATCAAGGACGCCTCCACCATCGTGGCCATCAATAAGAACGGTAACGCGCCTATCTTCAAGAACTGCGACTACGGCATCGTGGGCGATGTGGAGGAGATCCTGCCCCTGCTCACCGCTGCGCTGGATAGCGGCGAAAAGCTGCCCGCGCCGCCCATGGTAAAGATGAAGCGGCCCACGCCGCCGAAGCCCGCCCCCATCGGCGACCGCTACGTCTGCAGCGGCTGCGGCTACGAGTATGTGCCGGAGTTGGGCGACGAGGACGGCGAGATCGCGCCCGGTACGCTCTTTGAGCAGCTTCCCGCCGAGTGGGTGTGTCCCGAGTGCGCGGAGACGAAGGATCAATTTGTAAAGGCTTGAGGCCGTGAAGGAGGCAAGATAAGATGTATTGCGTGCGTAAAGTAACGAACGACCTCTACTGGGTGGGCGCCAACGACCATCGCCTGGCCCTGTTTGAAAACTGCTTTCCCATTCCCCGGGGCGTAAGCTACAACGCCTACTGCCTGCTGGATGAAAAGACGGTGCTCTTTGACACGGTGGACTGGTCTGCCTGCCGCCAGCTTTTGGAAAATCTGGCGTATGTGCTGGATGGCCGCGAGCTGGACTACCTGCTGGTCAACCATCTGGAGCCGGATCACGCCGCCTGCATCGAGGAGATCCTGCTGCGCCATCCCAAGGTGAAACTGATCTCCAACGAGAAGGCATTCATGCTCATGCGGCAGTTCGGCTTCCATGTGGACGGACATGAGTGCATCGAGGTGAAGGAGGGCGACACCTTCTCCTTCGGCAAGCACACCGTCACCTTTGTGGGCGCGCCTATGGTTCACTGGCCGGAGGCCATGGTGACCCTCGACGTCACCGACGGCGTCCTCTTTTCCGCCGACGCCTTCGGCACCTTCGGCGCGCTGGACGGCAAGCTGTTCGCCGACGAGGTGGACTTCGAGCGGGACTGGCTGGACGACGCCCGCCGCTACCTCACCAACATCGTGGGCAAGTACGGCCCCCACATCCAGCTCCTGCTGAAAAAGGCCGGCGGCGTTTTGGATCAGATCAAGTACATCTGCCCGCTCCACGGCCCCGTGTGGCGCAAGGATCTGGGCTGGTTCATCGAAAAGTACGACACATGGAGCCGCTATGCCCCTGAGACCAAGGGCGTGCTCATCGTCTACGCCTCCATGTACGGCAACACGGAGAACGCGGCGCAGGCACTTGCGGCAAGGCTCTGCGACAAGGGCATGAGCCGTGTGGCACTGTACGATGTGTCCTCCACCCACGTGTCCCAGCTGATCTCCGAGGCGTTCAAGTACAGCCACATCGTGCTGGCCTCGGTGACCTACAATCTGGGCATCTACCCCGCCATGCACGACTTCCTTATGGACATGAAGGCACTGAACCTGCAAAACCGCACCTTCGCCCTCATTGAAAACGGCTCATGGGCGGTGAAGTCCGGCGACCTCATGCAAAAATTCGTCAACAACGAGCTGAAGAACATGACGGTGCTCAACGAGCGGCTCAGTCTTGCCTCCTCGCTGGGGGAGGACAAGGCCGTTGAGCTGGAAACGCTGGCGGACGCGATTTTAGAGTCCGTGCAGTGACCGGCGCGGGGAGCGGAAGAAAGAAATAGGCTGCCGGAAGGCTCTGTCGCCTCCCTGCCGGGGAGACCGTGTTCCGCGAGATGGGGCGGACAAGCACGATCCCGCGCTTGTCCGCCCTTTTTCCAAAGGAGGCACAGCAAAGCAAGTCAGAACGCAATAAACGAGTTTCGGAAAGGAGATGCTACCATGAATTACAGTGCTATGATCCAAAACCGTAAATCCGTTCGCGCCTTTCGCGGAAAGGAGGTGCCGAACGAGGCACTCGCCCAGCTTCGCACCTACTATGAAAAGACCTGCCCCCGCCTTGTTCCGGAGATCGCCACGGAGCTGATTGTGCTGGACAAGGACGCGCAGCCGGCACTGGAAAGCTCCGCGGGCTACCAGCAGTTCCTCATTGGCGCGCCGCACTATCTGCTCCTTATGTCTGCCCGGCACATCCACGCGGGTGTCAACGCCGGGTACATGATGGAGGATCTTGTCCTCAAGCTGACGGAGCTGGATATCGACACCTGCTGGCTGACCTTTACCGATAGCGACAAGATCAAAAAGGATCTGTCCCTCACCACCCCGCTGGAGGTGGCGGCCATCGTGGCCTTTGGCTACGGAGAAAAGACGGTGAAAAAGCTGCGGATGAACATTCAGAGCATGTCGCAGATCGATGTGCAGGCCGAACAGCAGTACTACGCGCCGAAAAAGAGCGTGCATGAGCTGGTCCACATGGAAAGCTGGAGCAACAAGTCCGGGCTTGATGAAATGATGGACTTCTATGACGATATGCTCTGGCAGGCCTTCTACGCCGCCTCCCTGTCCCCCAGCTACCTCAACCGCCAGCCCTACGGCTTCCTTGTCCGTGGCCACAGCATCTATCTGGTGCAGCAGGAGGACGCCTACACCGACAACCTCGACGCCGCGCTGGATCTGGGCATCGTGCTGCTCCACTTCTCCGCCGTCGCCTCCCAGTGGGCGGGAAGGGTGCGCTGGGAGCTTTCCCCGGATGCACCGGACGGCCTGCCTGCAGGGCATCGCGCGGTGGCCGTATGCCGGGTGTAGAGGTGCTGCTTTCAGCCCCTATTGGGAGCATTTGCTTCAGATAGAAAAACCGGCCAATGCCGGTTCAAAACAGAAAATCAGGAGGTGTTTTTCCGATGGCCATCCGAACGGTAACGGATGCGATCCGCTATGTAGGGGCGGATGATAACACATTGGCACTCTTTGAAAACCAGTACCCCGTCCAACCTATGGGGGTGAGCTACAACTCCTATGTCATTTTGGATGAGAAGATCGCTGTGATGGACAGCGTGGACGCACGGGCGGCGGAGGATTGGATTTCCAATGTGGCGCAGGTGTTGGAGGGGCGCAGTCCCGACTATCTTGTGGTCACACACATGGAGCCGGATCATTCCGGCAGCCTCATGCGGCTGGCACAAAAGTACCCGGAGATGAAGATCGTGGGAAACGCGAAAACATTTACCATGATCAAGCAGTTCTTCGGCACAGGTGCGCTGACGGAGGGCCGTATGCTGGAGGTCGGCGAAGGAGATACGCTTTCCTTGGGTACGCACCGACTGCGCTTCCTGATGGCGCCGATGGTACACTGGCCGGAGGTAATGACAGCGTATGAGGAAACGGAAAAGATCCTGTTTTCAGCGGATGCCTTTGGCCGCTTCGGTGCGCTGGAGCGGACTGCCCGCGCCCCGTGGGTGCCGCAGGCCCGGCGGTATTATTACAATATCGTCGGCAAATACGGCGCGCAGGTGCAGGCTCTGTTGAAAAAGGTCTCCGTACTGGAGATCAAAACGATCTGCCCGCTCCATGGCCCGATGCTCACAGAGGGGTTGGAGGAGTATCTGCAGCTTTATGACCTGTGGTCACAGTGGAAACCGGAGGAACCGAAGAGCATACTGATCGCGCATGCGTCCATCCACGGAAACACCGCCCGCGCGTCGGAGACCCTAAAGGGTAAGCTGGAGGGAAAAGGCGTGCGAGTTACCTTGTGCGATTTGACGGTGACAGACCTCTCCTATGCCGTGACCAGCGCATTCTACTGCGGGAAGCTGGTGTTGGCCAGCTCCACCTATGACGGAGGACTGTTTCCACCCATGAAGGCCTTTTTGGAGCATTTGCAGGCCAAGGGCTTTCGGAGCCGCCGGGTAGGCTTGATGGAAAACGGATCCTGGGCACCCGCCGCTGCGCGGCTGATGCGCGCCGAGCTGGAAAAGATGAAGGATCTCCGACTGTGCGAAACGGAGGTGTCGCTGCGCGGCGCACTGAACCAAACCAGTGAGACGCAGATGGATGCGCTGGTGGCTGAGCTCTGCGCGGAGTAAGCGGCGGGAGGCCGGACGGTATCCCCGCGCCGAGGCTGGCTTCGTCCAGCCGCCCGATGCATCAAAAGTGAAACGGCGTTGCTGATTTAGACGGCAATATGGTGCTGCGTGAGGCTGAAGCCTTGAGGGCGGATAAAAGCGCAGCCGCAGATGTTCTCTGCGGCTGCGCTTTTTGCTGCACTTCCTTGCAATTTACAGCACTGCCTTTTTCCATTTCCTGATCTTCGTCCGAAACGTTCCGAAGGGCGCGACTTTCAAATCTTGCTGAATAAGGCGTAAAGCTATGAAAAAGGAGTGCCTATTGGGGCACTCCTTTGCTCTGCTGGAACAGTGGGAAGCTGTCATTTTTAGTCTGCTTCTTTATCATATACAAGCATTGGCGTTCAGCTTTTCAAATTCCACGTAGGCTACGGCAAAGGCACAGACCTGCCGTGTGCAGCCGGGGGTGTTGTCCTTGGGATAGAAATGTGGTTATTTCTCTCTAAAGAGCGAAACAGAGTTTAATAAAATCGATATTCCT